>Ga0182024_10000636_pt1 | contig 90877 bp, 78 predicted proteins | sample P32metaG_FD_120480 | JGI IMG/M metagenome (GOLD analysis project Ga0182024, IMG submission 120480) | Permafrost microbial communities from Stordalen Mire, Sweden - P3-2 metaG (Illumina Assembly) | ecosystem: Environmental > Terrestrial > Soil > Wetlands > Permafrost | place: Sweden: Stordalen... | reverse complement strand
GCATCTTCTGCCGAAGATGGGTCACAATAACCTCCTTGTGACCCACACACTACACCGGCGACAAAACTACTCGGAGGCCTTCGCCGCAGCATCCGCCGCGCCAGCGGCTTAGTTCAAACGCCGTTCCGTCCACAAATCAGGTACGTCCTCACCGGGCTGCCGGGCGAAAACTTGTCCGCCGCTTGAGTGCAACTGTCCCCCTCATCAAGCATTTTTGCCTGCCGTTAACATCATTTGGCGGGTGCGTCCTGTATGGATTGCCTAGTAGGCAGTTCTTTCTCTGACAACAACTTGTGTGCCGGGGGCGGGGGAAACCCTGTAGACTTCCAACACGGCGCACTGGACGGATATATGGTCGCAAACCCCAAAAAACAAAAGCTCTTCAACGGCCGGGACCACTCGTGGATGCAGTTCAACCGGCGTGTGCTTGAAGAGGCCGAGGATCCGACGAACCCGCTGCTGGAGCGGGTCAAGTTCCTGTCGATCACGGCCAACAATCTGGATGAGTACGTTGAAGTCCGCCAGGCTGGGCTGATGCAGCGCATTGAGGACGGCAACCGCGAGCCGGGCTACGACGGGCTGCGGCCCGACGAGTCGCTGGCTGTGCTGACCGCCGATATTCACAGTTTTGTGGCCTCCCAGTACCAGTGCTGGAACCAAAAGCTGCTTCCCGAGCTGCGCAAGCAGGGGATCCGGCTGCTGGAGTGGAAAGAGCTGGGCGAAGAGGCCCGCGCGTATGCACTGGGCTACTTTCAGCGCGAGGTCGATCCGCTGCTGACCCCCATTTCGATCGACCCGGCACACCCGTTTCCGCGCGTGCTCAATAAGGCCCTCTGCCTGGCGCTGCTGCTCAGGGCGAAGCGGCGCAGCTCAGGGCCGCAGGTGCTGGGGGTGGTCACGGTTCCTCGCGCTCTACCGAGGTTTGTCCGCCTGCCCACGTCGGACGGATCGTTCGACTATCTGCTGCTGCAGGATCTGATCGCACAGAACCTGGCCGGCATGTACCGCGGCTATGAGGTGCTGGCTCATGCGGCCTTTCGGGTCACTCGCAACTCGAACCTCTACTTTGAAGAGGAAGAAGCGCGCTCGCTGCTGGAGAGCATTCGCCTGGAGCTGCACAATCGGCGCAAGGGCGATGCGGTGCGGCTGGAGATTGAGGCTGGCGCACATGCTGAAATTGTGGAGCGGCTGCGCGTGAACTTCGAGCTTGATGAGGATCAGGTCTTTCGCGGCGACGGGCCCGTGAATCTCTCACGGCTGATGTTTTTTTACGGCGATGTGCAACGGCCGGACCTCAAGTTTCCATCGTTCACGCCCAAGCCGCTGCACCTCAGCCGCAAGTCCGCCAATATCTTCGACGAGTTGCGCAGCCACGATATCCTGCTGCACCATCCCTACGATTCCTACGATGCGGTGGTCGACTTCATCGAGCAGGGCGCAAAGGACGACGCAGTCGTCAGCATGAAGCAGACCCTGTATCGCACTAGCCACGACTCGCCCATGTTTGGGGCGCTGATTGAGGCCGCAGCCACCAAGGAGGCCACTCTCGTCGTGGAGCTGATGGCCCGTTTCGACGAGGCCTCGAACATTCGCTGGGCGCGCGATATGGAGGACGCCGGCGTGCAGGTCTTCCACGGAGTGGTGGGATTGAAGACCCACTGCAAGCTGGCCATGCTGGTGCGCCGCGACGAGGATGGCGTGACCCGCCGCTACTGTCATCTGGGCACAGGCAACTACAACCCCGTCACCGCACGCTTCTACACCGACCTAAGCCTGCTGACCTGCGATCCTCAGATTACCGAGCGGGTCCACATGGTATTCAATTATCTGACTGCGCACGCCGAGATCGACGACTACCGCCCGCTTTTGGTGGCGCCGCTGACGATGGCAGAGAGCTTTCTGGGCCTGATCCGCCGCGAACAAGAGCACGCCCAGGCAGGGCGCATGGCCCACATTGTGGCCAAGATGAATGCACTGCTCGAGCCCAGCGTCATCGAGGCGCTCTACAAGGCTTCGCAGGCCGGCGTCGAGGTGGACTTGATTGTCCGCGGCCTCTCGATTCTGCGTCCCGGGGTCAAAGGCCTGTCGGAGCGCATTCGTGTGCGTTCCATCGTCGGCCGGTTCCTTGAGCACTCGCGCATCTACCATTTTGCTAACGGCGGCAACGACGAGATCTACCTTGGCTCAGCCGACTGGATGCCGCGCAATCTCTTTGAACGTTGCGAGGTGGTCTTCCCGGTCCGCGACCCGCTGGCTCTGGCCCGTATTCACGACGAGATTCTGCCCGCTTATATGGCCGATACGGTCAAGGCTCGATTGCAGCAGCCCGACGGCAGCTATGTACGCGCCAGCAAGCTGCTCAAGGATGCGCCGTCGTTCGCCAGCCAGGACTTTCTCATGCGCCTGGCGGAGGGTAAAACCGACCTGAACGCCATCCCAAGGCCGCAATCTTCAAAGCCGGCCGCAAAAGCTGCCGCGAAGAAATCCAAAGCAGCCGACTGAGTGTGGAGACGGCTGGCCATTCGTGCAGGGGCCGCAGGGCTGGCTAGGCTGCGCGGGATTTCCTCAAGCGGCATTCAAATCGTATGTGCCAAGTATGCTGGGGTGCCCCCGGTCTCGATTTTGAGACCGGGGAGACGACTGTCGCCCCTGGATTTCAGCAGCCGCTTACTTCGGCACGGGAGTCGCGGGGACAACCAGAACCTGCTGCGGCGTATCGACTTCCGTTCCTGGAGCGCTGAGTTTCAACTTCAGGGTTTCTACCTCCGGCTTGCTGCCAAGACTGCTGGTGAACCCAAGTTCATACTGATTTCTGAAACGCCGCGTGAGTTCGTCGAAATACGGCTCGAACGAAACAGGATTGCCCGTCCCTTCCCAGAAGCTCTTGCCGCCAGTCGCCTGGGTCACTGCCGATAGCAAGCCCTGGCCTGCAAAGTTCGCGGATAGGGTACTGTCCGCGCGGCCCTGATTCAACCAGTAGATCGAGTAGATAACCAGTCTGGCCCGGACTGAATCGGTGATTGCCGCCTGCACATAAGGATCCTCGGGATCGAAGCGCCTGTTATAGTTATCCACGCCGTCGGTCACCATCACTACTTCGCGCCGTGCTTCGGTATCCTTTGAAGGCCAGTTTTTTGCAAGGTCGGAGAGGCAAAAGTAAGGGCTGGAGTTGGAGCCGGCTCCGCCTCCCGGCAAATGAAGCGCGCGCAGCACCTGATCGTGATCCGCGGAAAGCGGGGCGGCAAATACAGCACGTCCATTCTGCATATACGCGATGGCGGCGGTCACATTCGGCGGCAGGCTTTTGATGAATTGCGCAATATCGCCCATCTGGCGTCCCAGGCTGCTGCGGGCCGAGTCGTCGATGAGCAATACGAGTTCCAGGTTGTTTCCTGGGCTCTCATACTGCTTCCACTTGGTCACTTTGGCATTCTTGCCATTCACCTTCACGGCTAGATCCTGATTGGTCACGCTCGCAGGCAACTCGCCCTCATGTTTCGGGAGAACCGTCACCACGGCCTGGCCCTGGCCTCCTCCATTCTGCGCATAGGTCGTGACTGCCATTAACAGCGCCAAAGCTGTCGTAAGAATGGTCACTTCGAGAGTTTTCCCGCATACCTTGCTCATACAGATTCCTCCCTGCGCGAGGCGTATGCGCTGCTTCCATCGACCCCATGCACATCGCTTCTCCACCGTATTCGATGTGCGATCCAGGGGAATAGGTTCAACGCGCAATCGAAGCAGGCGCGGTCGCGGGAGAGACGTGGCGAACGGATCGGCGCTTGCAGTGGATTATCCCATGAAGTGATAGGATTCGATTGTCATTCGATTGTATTTGCGCACACATTGGAGCCACGAGCTGACACAAGGATCGGATGAATGATCGCAGCTCGGCAACTTACAGCACGAACAAAGGAGACGACCATGGCTCAAGCCGCCCCGCAAGTATTTTCGAATATAACGCCCGAGCAATATGCCAACCTCGCAGCCAAGGCCCAGGCGGCCGGAATCGACATGAGCGGCAACACCGGTACCGCGTCGAAATTCGGCGTGGAAGTGGCCTGGAACTATTCGGCAGCCACGCAGGAGCTGACTCTCCAGTGCCTGCGCACACCTTTTTTCGTAAAGACGGAAGACGTGAACGCGAAGATTCAGGCGCTGGTGAAGGAAACTTTGGCGAGCGATAGAAGTTCCTGAGCCCCGAGTGCAGGGCAACATCTATCCGATGGCCTTCGGCAAAGCGTTCAGGATTCAGCGCGTCGCCGTGGCGGCGAACTTCTTGACCATGGTCAACAGCAATCTACGGTCGCTCTCGTTCAGGTTGGAGGAATAGCGGCGGATCTGGGTGAGGAAGCGCATTTCATCGTCGGAGAGCTTTTGCGCTTTAAGTTGGTGGTTCAGCGTGTTGTCGGCGAAGAACTGCGCGATGGGCAGATCGAGCGCCTGGGCAATCTTGGATAACGTGTCCAGCGATGGTACGGTGTGGCCGTTTTCTACGCGTGAGAGGTAGCAGCGCAGCAAGCCGGTCTTCTTTTCGATATCTCCTTGCGAGAGCCCCTTCTGTAGCCGTTGAGTGCGAATGGTGGTGCCGATCTTCATAGTGAAAGCGTCCTGTCCGATGCCGGCCAAGGTTAACTACCTTGGTAGCAATCAATATACTATTGGCTTAATAGTTAACATGCGGCGGACGAGAATGCAAGCACAATTGTCGTGCATGTTCGGTTGCCGGGGTCGTCGGCGACGCCTGCGGATCTGTTCCGTTCGCATGAATGACGGGTTAAGAGCAGGAAGGGCCCCAACGGCCCAAATTTGCCGCGAAGAGGCGGTCGAGGCAGGGCAGGGTGGCATGGCGGAGTTTACGATGGGTATGCGCCGGTGCGCGCCGGTAAACTTTCACGGTGCTGGAAGCGTCTGACTCAGTACGAGCAGGAAATGGCGGGGAGAGCCGATGCGGCGAGCAGCGACCTGGGCGGTAGCGATGGGGATCGTTGTAGGTGGCGGCTATGCGGCATGTGCGCAGACAACTGTTCAGGCCCCAACGCCCGCCGCGTCCGCGACACCGCAGGCTTCAACCGGGCAGGGCTCGATCGTTCAAGGGCCGTCCATTCAGGCCATAACCGGCGGCAGACTGCACGGCATGGTCAAAAGCGGCAACACTCCGCTTCCGGGCGTGACTGTGACCGCCCAGAACACGCTCACCGGCAAGCGCTTCTCCACCACAACTGACATCGCTGGCGCATGGTCGATGACCATTCCGCAGAATGGCCGTTACGTCATTCGTACGCAGTTTGCGGCCTTCGCGGCTGGGTCGCAGGAGGCGGTGCTCAACGCTGCGAGCCACGACCAGGCTGTGAATTTCGAGTTGCTTTTGGCTTCGCGGGCGGCGGAACAGCAGCAACAGCAAGGATCGCAGGCGGATCAGGCGGCGCAAGCCATCCGTCAACTCGCCGGGAACGGCGCTCAGAACCTGAGCCTGATCAGCGCGCTAACAGGCGATACGGAAACCCAGGGTGGTCCACCTACCCCCTCCGGTACGAACGGCGCGGCGGGAGCGGAATTGCCTTCCATTGCGGGCAACTCGGATTTTGGCGGAGATTCGGTGGCCATCAGCGGGCAGTCGGGCCAGGTGAGTCCGCTGGCCGGTTTGGATATGGATCGCGTCAGGGATGCGCTTGAAACGATCCGTGTGCAGGGCGGACTCGGAGGGCAGGATGGCGTCGGCGGCTTGTTTGGCGGAGGAGGTTTTGGAGGCGGCGGGTTCGGCGGAGGCGGATTCGGTGGACGCGGACGGGGCAACTTCCGCGGTTTCGATCCCGGTCAACCGCACGGCGCTGTCTTTTGGATTGGAAGCAATTCGGCGCTGAACGCCGAGCCGTTCGCATTGAACGGCCAGTCGCAGGAGCAGCCGCCGTCCGGCACCAACCGCTTCGGGATCACTTTCATGAGCGCGCCGTACATCCCACACCTGACCAAGCCAAGCGGGAAAGACACAGTATTTCTGACACTCTCAGGCACGCGCAGTTCGAGTCCGTTGGACTTTTATGAAAACATACCGACCGTTGCGGAGCGGGCAGGCGATTTCACGGGATTGCCACCAATCTACAACCCCGTCACGGGGGTGCAATTCACTAACAATATGATTCCGTCAACGGGGCCCGTTGGACAGTCGATCTCCTCGCAGGCCGCGGCCCTGATGCAGCTTTTTCCCGAACCCAATATCACGGCGTCGAATGGGCTGAATTACAACTATCATCTGCTGACCACAGCTCAGTCGAACACCACACAGGCCGGAATACGCTACAACCGTGGCTTGGGTAAGAATGCCACGATTCCTACCGGGTCCCGCGCCGTCGTGCGCAGGAATCAGGTGATTCAAGGTCTGCGACAGAGCATTAACATAAACTACAACTGGACCGATTCGGCTTCGGATCTGGTAAACTTCATTCCGGAACTGGGCGGCAAGAGCGCGGCGGGTTCAAACTCTCTACAGGCCGGCTACACGGTGGGTTACCACAAAATTACGAATATCTTCAATTCCAATTGGAACCGCAATAACAGTCACACGACTAACTTCTTCACGAATGGCATAGATATTGCGACGCAGCTCGGCATACTCGGACCGGACAATTCAGCCCTGAATGTAAGCCCGCTCAACTACGGCGTGCCTAACATCCAACTGAGCGAATTCACAGGCCTGTCGGAGCAGCAGCCGAGCTTCTCGCTGTCGCAGACGATTTCGTTCTCTGAAGTGCTTAGCTGGATTCACGGCAAGCACAATCTTCGTTTCGGCGGCGACTATCGGCGCGTGCATCGCGACTTCCTGGCTGGGTCAAACGCGACTGGCAACTTCACTTTCAGCGGATTGTTCACGGAAGATGCCGCGCAAGATCAAAATACCGGCTCACCGATTGCCGATTTTCTGCTGGGATTGCCGCAGTCCACGAGCTTGAATTCGTCGCTGGCTAAGAGTTACCTGCGCGACAATGTCATGGATGCTTTCGCACAGGACGATTGGCGAGTCATGCCGGGATTGACGCTCAACTACGGTCTTCGCTACGAGTTTTTCGCGCCGTATACAGAGAAGTATGGCCATCTGGCCGACGTTGTTACCAATCCTGACGGGCAGTTTACAAGCGAAACCGAGGCACAGAGCGGCACAGCTGGATTGCCCGGTTCGCTGGTGTATCCGTGGCGCAAGGCATTTGCGCCTCGCGTGGGTTTGGCGTGGCGCGTGCCAAAGATCAAGCAGACTGTGGTGCGGGCCGGCTATGGCATGAATTACACCGTGGGCGAGTACGCTAGCTTTGCCACAACCATGGCGCACCAGCCGCCTTTTACCAATGAACAGACAAACCAGGAAGCCGTTGGCAATACAGCTTCGTCGGCGTGCGCGCAGACCGGGACGTGCTTCACTTTGACTAATGGATTTCCCGCGCCGGCCACGCTGGGCAACTATGCTCTCGATCCGCACTATCCATTGCCCTATGTGCAGGTATGGAATCTCGATCTTCAGAAGACGCTGCCCTGGAACGTGGTCTTGAATCTTGGTTACAACGGGTCGCGGGGCAATCATCTGGATACTGTGATCGAGCCGCGCGCCATCCCCAGCAGCCCTCTCACTGATCCCGCGCCGTCGACTTGCGCGGGGACAGCGCCGTGTCTCCCCTTAAGCTTCCGATACGAAGAAGCGGCGTCGTTCTCGAAGTTCAATGCGGGCACGGTGAGGTTGAACAAACGGCTCTCCAAGGGTATTTCACTCGGCGCCAACTATCAGTACTCGCACTCGATCGACGATGCCGGCGCGTTGGGGGGCGTGGGCGGAGTCGGCGTGCAGGACTGGCAGAACGTGCTCGGCGAGCTTGGCAATTCAAGCCTCGACGTGCGCCACACGGTCAGCGGCACTTATCTTTACGAGCTTCCCTTTGGCAAGGACAAATTCTGGGTAACTACGGGTGCGGGTTCTCATATCCTGGAAGGGTTCTCAGTCTCTGGCACCTATCAGTTCGCAACCGGAACGTGGCTCAGCCCGAGTTACACGTCATCGGTGGCGAGCACCGCTTGCGGCACAGGCGGAGTGATGCGGCCCAATCTAACGGGCCAGTCCATTACAGCCGGAGGCGGTACGCTGCACCAGTGGTTTAACCCAGCGGCCTATACGGCGCCAACAAATACGCCTGGTTATTGCGATTTCTTTGGCAACGCGCCCCGCAACTCGATTCAGGGGCCAGGCACGGTCTCGAACAACATGGCGCTCTCGAAGACCATGCAGATGGGGGATACGCGCAGCATGGAGATTCGAGCAACGATCAACAACGTCTTCAATACAGTGCAATACACGGGTGTGGGAACAACGGTAAACTCGCAGAATTTCGGAGAAGTGACCTCGGTCGGCGCGATGCGGTCGTTCCAGTTTACGGCGAGATTCAGGTTTTAGCGGAGAAGGAAATATCCGGTTTTAACAGAGCTGGAAATTTCTGTTCAAATCCGGATTGTGTCAGGGCACGACTTTAGTCGTGCCGTATGGGCTTTGCAATCGACAGGGCTTTAGCCCCTGAGGGTATTCATGAAGGACTGGGTACAGAGAGTCGGAGCGGGCCTTGCGGTGTTTGCACTGGCATTGCCGTGCGCGCAGCCGTCTCTTGCGCAGAACTCAGGACAAGATTCGAGTGGCCAGGCATCGAGCACGCAAATCTCCAATACACCGCAGGGCGGCTTTGTGCTGAAATTGAACAGCGATCTGGTGCTGACCAATGTAGTGGCTCGCGACGCAAAGACCGGCGAGGTGATACAGGGGCTCAAGCAGAGCGACTTCAGCATCTACGAGAACGGCAAGCAGCAGCCGATAGACACTTTCGACTTTGAGAGTGTAGATAAGGCAACCCCACTGAACGAGGCCACGGTGAGCGGGCTGGCCGCCGGGACAGCCGGCAATGGCGCGAAGGCCGTTGTGGTTGCGAAGCCCGAGGACTTGCGCAATCATCGCCTGATCGTGATGTTCTTCGACCTGACCTCGATGCAGCCCGAAGATCTGGATCGCAGCGTGCTGGCGGCTCAGGATTTTCTCAAGAAGAAGATGCAGGCCGCCGACCTGGTAGCGCTGGTATCGCTGGGCGACACGCTCAAGGTGGATCAGGACTTTACCGCCGACAAGAACGCGCTGATCAACGAAGTGGCCGTCTATAACGGTACCGAGGGGCAGGGATTTGCCGAGGGCGCAACGGCGAACTCGAATCAAGTGGAGGACACCACGGGCTACACGCCCGACGAGAGCGAGTACAACGACCTGAATACCGATCGCGAACTGTTTGCGCTGCGGGCGATTTCAAAGTCGCTGGAAAAGATCACGGAGAAGAAATCGCTGCTCTATTTTTCAGGCGGCATCCAGCGCGACGGCATTGAGAATCAGGCTTCGCTGCGGGCCGCAATCAACGCGGCCGTGCGCGCCAACCTGGCCATCTATAGCGTGGATACGCGCGGCTTGCAGGCGATTTCACCTTTAGGCGACGCTTCCACCGGCAGCCTGCGCGGGAGCGGTGCTTACAACGGTGGCGCGCTCACGAGCAACATGAACGCCAACTTCGCCACACAGGAGGTTATGGCCACGCTCTCGACCGACACGGGCGGCAAAGCGTTCTTCGATTCCAATGATTTCGCTCCCGCCTTTGCGCAGGTGGAGCGGGATACCTCGGCATATTATGCAATCGGTTTTCGCTCGACGAATCCGGCCCGCGATGGCAAGTATCGCAAGCTAACCATCAAGATCAACCGCCCCGGCATCAAGCTCGAATATCGTCCCGGCTATTATGCGCCCGCGGATTTCAAGCACTCCGGGCATGAAGATCGCGAGCGTGAGCTTGAGGAGCAGTTGGACAGCGACCTGCCGGCTACCGACATGGCCGTCTATATGGACGCGATGTACTTCCGCCTGGATGAGAACCACTTCTTCGTGCCCGTTTCACTGATCGTGCCTGGCTCGCAGATTCCTTTTGTGAAAGGCGGGGACAAAGACAAGGCCACGCTGGACATCATCGGCACGGTGATCGATGAGGCGAAACGTCCTATCGGCCGTGCGCGCGAGACGGTGAAGCTGAACCTCGATCCGAGCTTGCAGGCGCGGCAAAAGAACATTCAATACACCACCAGCTTCAACCTGCCGCCAGGGAAGTATCATCTGAAATTTGTTGTGCGCGAAAACCAGACCGGCCGCATGGGCTCGTTTGAAGCGGAAATCACGCTGCCGGAGATGAAGAAAGTTCCGCTCAAGATGAGTTCCATCGTGCTGGCTTCGATGCGCCAGCCCAGCAAAAAAGATACCCCCCTCGTTCGCGGCGGACAGGAATACGTACCCAACATCAGCCATGTCTTCCGCCAGGACCAGCACCTGTACCTGCTGTATGAAATCTACGATCCGGCGCGTGACAAAGCAGCGGCAGACGCGCCCAAGGGAACCAAGCCTGGGATCAATCTTCTCAGCAGCCTTGAACTTATTCAGGGATCTACAAAGGTCTACGAGACGCCGCTGGTGCAGGCCAAGGCCATCAACGTTGAGGGGCGCGATGCAGTGGCTGTCGAGCTGGACGTGCCGCTTGCGGGACTTAAGCCGGGTGCCTACCTGTGCCAGTTGAATGTAGTCGACGACGCCAGTGGCAGCTTTGCGTTCCCGCGGTTTGCCGTGCTGGTGCGGGCGCCGGTTGCGGTGGTCGCAACATCGAAGCCGTCCGGAACTCAGCCAGCCGTGGGTGTTTCCTCCTCTGGATCTTCAGGCGCGCCTTCTCCCGCCAAGCCATAAGGGCAGTGCCGGCAGCCGGAGCCGCAGCAGGAGCCGCGCTTGAGGTGGTACTGCGCGGTGAAAACAAGATTCGGCCCTTCCATGTAGTAGTCTCCGGGTTCGAGCGGCGTTCGTCGCGCGGCGGAGGGAGAATCTTGATCCATTTCTCTATTTTCTCGCGAGCAGCTGCACCCTGACGAGCGAAACGAAACGATATAGGTAAAATTGAAGCATGACACTCACAGCGCAGGATCGCGCCCGCAAGATCAAAATAGTTCTTTTTGACGTGGATGGGGTTCTGACCGATGGGACCATTTGGATTTATCCCATGCCGGTGGCTCTGCCAGACGGCTCGATCGGCACCAGGATGGTTGAGGCCAAGGGCTTTTCCGCCCACGACGGCGCCGGGATGACCCTCGCGCGGCTCGGCGGCATGAAGGTCGGCGTCATTACCAAGCGCATCAGCGAGACGGTTGCCATGCGCGCGCGTGACCTTAAGCTCGAATTTGTATACCAGGGCCAGGCCTTCAAGATGAAGGCGGTGCGCGAGATCATGGAGAAGGAAGGCGTGGCGCTGGATGAGATCGCCTATGTGGGCGACGACGTGGTGGATTTGCCGGCGATGCGCGGGTGCGGTCTTGCCGTGGCCGTAGCGAATGCGCGGGAGCAGGTGAAGGCCGAGGCCCACTACGTGACGCCGAACAAGGGCGGAGAAGGCGCCGGACGCGACGCGATTGAGTTTATTCTTGAAGCCAAAGGATTGCTCCAGCAGTGCATTGAGGCGTCCATTGACGAGGGCAACCCAGTTCCGCCTTCGATGGACATCGGCAAAGGCGGCGAGGACTTGCCGTCCAGGCAATGATTTCTTGAAACGTTGTCAATGCGGAAATTGGAAGCAAATCCTGAAGCGGCTATGCAAGGCGAAGCGATGGGAATGGAAGCAAAAAGAGCGGTGGTGCTGTTGAGCGGCGGGCTGGATTCGGCCACCGTTCTGGCGATCGCCAAGAGCCAGGGCTACGAGCTCTATGCCCTCTCGTTCTCCTATGGCCAGCGTCACATTATCGAGTTGGAGGCAGCCAGTCGCGTGGCCGCGTCGATCGGCGTGGCGGCGCATCGCATCGCTGCCATCGATCTTCGCGTCTTCGGCGGCTCCGCGCTCACTGGCGACATCGACGTGCCCAAGGGACGCACAGCAGACGCAATGGCGCACGGCATTCCCATCACCTATGTTCCGGCGCGCAATACGATCTTCCTATCGTTTGCGTTGGCCTGGGCTGAGGTGCTGGGATCGAGCGATATTTTTATCGGGGTGAACGCGCTTGACTACAGCGGCTACCCTGACTGCCGTCCCGAGTTCATTGAGGCCTTCGAGAAGATGGCTAACCTCGCGACCAAAGCTGGGGTCGAACGCCGTCAAGCACTCAAGATCCATACTCCGCTGATTGCTCTGAGCAAGGCCGAGATTATTCGGAAGGGAAGGGAACTGGGCGTGGACTACGGCCTCACCAGCAGTTGCTACGACCCTTCGGCGGCAGGCAAACCGTGCGGACAATGCGACTCCTGCCTGCTGAGGCGGAAGGGCTTCAAGGAAAATGGGATCGACGATCCGTTGGCCTACCGGGAAGACAGGGCTTCCAAATGAGCTACGCGGTGAAGGAAATCTTCTATACCCTACAGGGCGAAGGAGCCCAGGCAGGCCGCGCGGCGGTTTTCTGCCGGTTCGCCGGGTGCAACCTGTGGTCGGGGCGCGAAGCGGACCGGTCCACGGCGATTTGCAGGTTTTGCGACACGGATTTCGTGGGCGTGAATGGGCAAGGCGGCGGAACGTTTGAATCGGCGCAAGAGTTGGCTGCCGCGATCGAGCAGAAATGGCCGACGGAGTCTGGATCGGCAGGCTCTGGGCGGGGAAAGAGATTCGTGGTCTGTACCGGAGGCGAGCCTCTTCTGCAACTGGACACGGCCCTGGTCGAAGCGCTTCACGCCTGCCAATTTGAAGTTGCGGTAGAGACGAACGGGACGATTGCGGCTCCGGCGGGCCTGGATTGGATCTGCGTCAGCCCCAAAGCAGGAACGGAATTGGTGCAGACAAGCGGAGACGAATTGAAGCTAGTCTATCCTCAAGCTGAAGCCAATCCCAGGGAATTTGAAGCCCTTTCCTTCAAGCATTTCTTTCTACAGCCGATGGATGGGCCCAGCCGCGTCGTCAACACCGAGCTGGCTCTGCGTTGCTGTCTCGATCGTCCACAGTGGCGATTGAGCCTCCAGACCCACAAGTTCCTGGGCATTCCATAAGGAAGTCGATAGAGTTATCCCAAAAATTAGTAGCTGAGGCGGTGCACCGACGGCCGAATATGCCTCCTGGAGATAAGCGCTGATGGCTCCCTTGCGGGTCGCAGGCGCGCCGTATCACGTGACGCTTGATGTTCCTCCTACTTGCGTGCTACAGCTATACACGCTCATATCCGCTATGCTAGCGTGAGTGCTGAAATCTCGGCGGCTCAGGATTGTAGTTTCTGCTTGGCACGTTGAACTGTGGGGGCAAGTATGGCTGTCTTTCCGAAGCAGAGTGAATCGAACATCGGCGAACGCGATATTTCAAAATCTTATTTGCGTTGGTGCTTTGGCTTTTTTGTTGTGTCCGGATTTTGCGGCCTGGTGTATGAGGTCGTGTGGCTTCGACTCGCGATGGCCAGCTATGGGGTAACGACGGCCCTTGCTTCCATAGTCATTTCGATGTTTATGGCCGGTCTGGGCCTGGGCTCCTGGGGTGCGGGAGTATTGACCCGCCGGGTCCTGGCCGCCGATGGCCGTCGCGCCTTGCGCTTCTATTCCATTGCCGAATTGCTGGTTGGAATCTCGTCGTTGGCGGTTCCGCTCGAGTTGAAGTTCGGTCGCCTGCTCCTCCAACACATGGGTAGCTTTGGAGCCTGGCAGACCTCGCGCTATTACATCATCGTGGGTATCTGGGTTGCCATCACCCTTGTGCCTTGGTGCACCTGCATGGGATCGACATTCCCTCTGTTGATGGCGGTCATTCGGCAAACTGCTCGGCCAACATCGGAGCGTTCTTTCAGTTACTTGTACATTGCCAACGTTCTTGGCGCGCTTCTCGGCACTCTTGTCTCAGCATTCATATTAATTGAGCTATTTGGTTTTCAGGGCACGCTATATGTTGCGGGCTGCCTGAATGCACTCTTGGCCGTGCTAGCCTTTGCGATCAGCTCTTCCGTGACCTCATCGTCTTCTTTAGTCTCATCCCCTGCTATTGAGAAGCCGATCGTTGAACAAGCTGCGCGGTCAGGACTCTATGGGCTTCCGCGGGGCGCCATTCTAGTTCTTCTATTCACGACCGGATTAGTCAGCATGGGTATGGAGGTCGTCTGGATCCGCCAGTTCACTCCATACCTCGGAAATGTTGTATATGCTTTCGCGGCGATCCTCGCGGCATACCTGCTGGCTACAGTCGTGGGGTCGCGGGACTACCGCGCCGGAGCAGAATCCCGCCAGCCCGGCGACAGTGCTTCAGCATGGGGTGTGCTGGCTCTCTCTGCCGTGATCCCATTGGTTGCGGTCGATCCTTTTCTGGTTCTAGGCGATCAACTGAATGGCCTGCGTCTCGGTTCCATCGTGCTTTTCTGCGCCATGGCCGGCTTTCTTACTCCCCTGTTAGTTGATTCCTGGTCTTCCGGCGATCCCGATCGAGCCGGAACTGCTTATGCCGTCAATATTTCAGGCTCGATTATCGGGCCTCTTATTGCTGGTTTCTGGCTTCTCCCTTGGGTAGGGGCACGTTGGGCAATCTTTATTCTCGCAATTCCCTTATTTGCAATAGCAGCACTTACTATGCTTCGAAAGCCATCCTCCGTCACAGCGCAATCTAAGCCCAGTCTCAAGCCACGAATCCAGTTTGCCGTTGCGACGATCATCGCGATTCTTTTGTTCATTGTGAGTCACGACTACGAAAACAGATACACGACCGGAGAGGTTAAAAGAGACTACGCAGCCACTGTGGTTGCAACTGGAAAAGGCTTCGATCGAGACCTCTTTGTCAATGGAATCGGTATGACAAAATTAACTCCGGTCACCAAGTACATGGTCCATCTGCCGCTCGCGTCAATGTCCAGGCCACCCCGGAACGGTCTTGTCATCTGTTTTGGAATGGGAACTAGCTTTCGCTCCATGCTGTCCTGGGGCATTCCCACCACGGCTGTGGACTTGATCCCAAGTGTTCCTGCAATGTTCGATTATTACCACGCCGACGCGCCGAAGTTGACCAGTTCTCCTCTAGCGCGAATTGTTATCGACGACGGCCGCCGCTTTCTCGACGGTGCGAATGAGAGTTACGATGTCATCGTCGTGGATCCGCCCCCACCCCCACAAGCCGCAGGTTCCAGCCTGCTTTATTCGCGGGAATTCTACGATGTCGTCAAGAGGCATTTGCGAAAAGATGGGATTCTACAAATGTGGTATCCGGAGAATGAAGCGGATGCAACTACGACAGTTTCCGTAACCAAAGCTATTATGCAGTCCTTTCCCTACGTGCGGGCCTTTCGATCATACGATCTGGAGGGGATTCACTTTATGGCCAGCATGGAGCCGATACCGATCGTCTCCAGCTCGATCCTGGCGGCGCGCTTGCCGCCCGCGGCGGCTTCCGACCTTATAGAATGGGGTCCGCAAACTGATCCTCAACGGCAGTTGGAATTGGATCTTTCGCAGGAGCTGACATTGGAAGATATTATCGCCAAAGCTCCTCGCGCGCCGGTAATGCGAGATGACCAGCCGATCAATGAATACTATCTGCTGCGCAATTGGCTTCATTTCTACAGGTGACACGCCATTCTGTCTGTAGTTTTGCCGTTGGGGGCGAATCAAAAAGCTATTGCGATCGAACGGTGCCGGATTAATCGACTCGCGGCGAAAAGGATAAATGGAATCTCCAGTGAAGGCGACGATTGCAGGCAATCTCTTTGGAGGCAAGCATTCTGCCGATAGGCACGATGGACCTTTGAAGCAGACACTTATAACGTCCGTTTGTATATTCCTATCGTCTTACGTCGTGCTGTTCCTTGGGATGTCCCTGCGTCCCAACATCTTCGATGAAGGCATTGTGCTGACGGGGGCAATGCGTGTTGCAGCCGGACAAGTGCCTCATCGAGACTTCTACACACTTTACGGCCCCGCGCAATTCTATGTTCTCTCGGCGTTGTTCAAGGTATTCGGCAAATCCATTCTCGTTGAGCGGCTCTTTGACCTCTTGATTAGAGCACTTATCGTGACCTCGGTGTACACGATTGCTTCATCCTACTGCCGCAGATCAGTCGCTGCTTGCGCATCTATTGTCGCCGCCGTATGGCTTTTTAGTCTTAGCTCTGGAACCAACGGCGCGGCGACAATACCTGTGTCCTTGCTGAACCTTATCGGAACTACCCTCGTCCTACCGGTCTTTTTGCGCACCGTCTCCAAGCAGCGCATGTTAGCCGCTGGCGCTGTTGCGGGAATAGCAACATTGTTTCGATACGACACTGGCGTAGCCTTGCTGGCAATTCAAACGTGCATTGCGATGATAGCAGCTTTTCTTAGGGTCAAGAGTGGACCAGGCAAAGTACACGCCTTCCTGTCCACTGCTTGGCCATGCCTGCTTGGATTTGTGGCCATAACACTGCCCCCGGCCGCCTACTACTTATCGGTTGCACCCATCCATCCATTTGTTCACGATGTCGTTCTCTACCCATTACACTATTATCATCGGGGCCGCAATCTTCCCTATCCGGCAATTCATCTGAGTAACCTCGATAGCCTTGCAGACTATCTTCCTATTGCGATTGTCGGCATTTCACTTTATATAATAGTAGCTCGTTTCTTTAAAGCTCGCGGTAGCGAGGTGGTCAATCCTGAAATTGTAGCGAGGGAGATAGAATGGCGGGGCTTTTTGATCGCATTTAGCCTCCTCACATCGGTCATGTATCTCAAAGGCATAGTGCGGATATCCCCTGTTCAAATGTATCTTTGCACGATACCTTCTTTACTTCTGTTAGCAGTCCTATATCAGCACCAGATGCACTTCCCGCGTTTTTTCAGAATGTCGATCATTAGTATTGTTTGGCTCTCTGGCCTGGCGGCTGGATGGTCTTCTCTTTATCAGGTGGTAATTCAATGCAGCCAGCACTCCTTTGTGCTGGAGAGTCTGCTTTCGTCGGCCACGAAATCTACGCCGGAGGCTAAGACAGCCTGGTGTAAAGCCACAAACGCGCTCACGAGGGGTTTCTGTTTCGTGCCGGAGGATGATCGCATTGAGACAATCGAATTTATTGACAGCCATACCAGGCCCAATCAGCCGCTCTTTGTCGGGCTGGCAAAGCATGACACGATAATTGGGAATGACAACCTTATATACTTCGCAGCCCAGCGTTTGCCGGCGACTAGATGGTCCGAGTTTGATCCAGACCTTCAAAATCGCGAAGATATTCAGAACCAAATGGTTTACGAGCTAGAGACCGGTGCTCCGCCATACGTTGTGCTTGATTCAGAGTTTGAGTCGCTACATGAGCCGAACGACAGCTCCATAAGCAGCGGGGTGACAGTACTGGATGAATACCTTCACAGTAGATACCGGCATGTTGAAACCTTTGGTGCTATGTCAGTTTGGCAGCGGGTTAACACTCCTTAGGCGACCTGACGTTTGCATCAAATCTCGGTACGCGGGCTGCTTCTCCTATCACCTTCACTCCGCCAATACCTTGATTGGTGCGACGCGAGCCGATATGCTTCAGCGGTGAGGGAGTGCCTACGAACCTAGGCTTGCGTATACCTGCGTTTTCACTTTCTGGCTACAACCAAAAACTGCTTTCCGAACAGCGGCCAAGTAAACCTCAGCTTCAAATATAGACGCACCATCCATACTGGCGACTGCCTGCCCTGGGACATCGTGTATGGCAAGAATCGTGGAATCTGCTCTTCTACCGTGAAGCCGATCTCGGTCATCACCTCACCCAACGACCGCTCTGTAAGCGGTAGGTAGTGGTCGTAAAAGTCCCAATACGCACCCGGCAGATAGCGAATATTCGGACCTAACGCGACGATTTGGCCGCCAGGACGCAGGCAGCGCCAAACCTGCATCAAGGTATCCCGAAGGTCGCTCTTCGAATATAGATGCTCAAAGAAGTTGCTGGTGAATACAACCTCCAACGAATCGTCTTCGATAGCCCAGGGTTGTGAGCAACTCTGTGTCAAGATCTGAACGCCCGGCGCCGCATGTTGGACTGAATCCGGATTGAGGTCCATCCCAAGGCGATTTTCTGAGCGCACGTTGTTGATGAACTCGCAGTGTCCACAGCCGAGATCCAGAACTGCGCCACGCGCCGGAACCCATTGTGAGAAGAAATCGGCAACCAATACTCGCCAGATCTCATCGCGGTAGGCACCCCTTCCGGCGAAGCGATTTTTGTACAGTTTTTGCAATTCGGTTGGCGAATGTGGAGCGCTCATACAGCACCCTTCTTATAGTCTCCGCGGCTCAGATGTTTCTCGAGCCAAAGGTAGAGGCAAATGAAGAGATAGCGGCTGCCCATCTCGTGAATCTTCAGTTTGGCCACGCCGGTTCTTCGATTCCGCCACGTTATCGGAATAACTGTCCAGGTATAGCCGCGAATGATTGCTTTGAGCGGGATCTCCACAGTGAGGTTAAAGTGGGCGGATAGCAACGGCTGGCAGCCTTCGATTACTGTCCGGCGGTAGGCCTTGAACGCATTTGTTGTGTCGTTCAGCGAAACGCCGAACAGCATGCGGATGAAAAGATTGGCAATCCGATTCAATCGCAGCTTCAACCATGGGTAATCGATGACACCGCCGCCCTTCATGAACCGCGAGCCAAATACGGCATCCCAACCGTCGTTCAACGTGTTCCAATAGCGCACCACATCCCGGCAATCGTCCGATTCATCTGCCATCATGATGACTGCCGCGTCGCCGCTCATCTGCTGAAGGCCGCAAGCGATGGCGCGGCCAAATCCGTGGGATGGTCCGTTCTGGATCAAGCGCGCCTCTGGAATGCGTTCACTGAGCGCCATCACAATCGCCGCGGTTTGGTCGGAGCTTCCGTCATCCACCACAACAATCTCATGTGGCACGTTATGGAGCCGTAACTCGAGATGGAGGTGTTCCACCGTGGATGCGATACAACCCTCTTCATCCCGGGCCGGTATAACTACCGAAAGTAGCTTGAGATCTGACTTCGGTGGGGACGTAAGGCTCATGCTCCGCACCATGTGAGCCAGTCGGGATGCGACGCTGCGTGTTCGGCGATCTCGTCAAGGATCTGCGGCAAACTAATTTGCGGTTTCCAGGCGGCGACAGCAAGCGCGTTGCTGGAATCCAGAATCAACCACGGTACATCGTAGGGGCGCTCCGAGCCATCCGCAACCGGTTGATGGGTACCAAAACGGCGATCGCACCATTCCGTCAACTGTGCCAACGACATGGAGTTCGCTTGACCGCCCGACACGTTCAACAGCTGGCCGGGCCCGCTGGTGCGCAACTCAAAATCCACCATGCGAGCCAGATCGCGCGGATGCAATGCATCCCTGACTTGAAATCCGCATCCGCCAAAGCCGAGGTATTTTATAGTGCGTCGCGTAGAGTGCGCGTGCAGCCAATAGGAGAAGATACCCTGCTCGGCCGTGCCAAATTGTCCGGCCCCCGCCAGCACTCCACAGCGATTGATCCAGACTGGAATCTGAAATCCAGCGGCGTACTCCTGTGCCAGACGCTCAGAGGCTAGCTTGGTCGCACCGTATAGGGAAATAGGAGGCTCGGTACTGAAGCCTTCGGCAACACCTGCCAAGCTGACTGCCGCAGGCCAGGATTTCGCCTCGTCGAGAGTAAATGCCGACGACTCGACATGTAGCGGCAACTGCGTCAAAGCTGGAATCGAATAGACCCGGCTGGTGCTCAACAGAATGAAGCCGGCACGCGAGGCACGGCAATATTCCAACAAATTGATTGTGCCAAGTAAGTTGTGTTCAAGCAATTGCCGCGCGCTGGTCTTGCCGTCGCGACCGGCAAGAACGCTCGGCTGCGCCGCAGCATCGATGACCCAATCAACGAGGGGAAGGGTTTCCAAATCGCTTGCCATCCGGATATCGCCATGGAATAGCTGCACGCCAAGACACTTGAGTGCAAGCCGATTCGTTTCACTGCCCTGTCGCGCAAGGTTATCGAGTCCCGCAATTGTAATGCCTTCGTGGGACTCGATGAGATAGCGTGCGATATGACTGCCGACAAAGCCACAGACACCTGAAATGAGGACTCTCATACTATTTCTCACTCGCCAGGCGCGAGGACCACGAAGTGGCAATCTCGGCCACAGTCTGCTTCAGGCTCTTGGTAATGCCCCACTCGGGGAAGTGAGTCTTCATCTTGGTCAAATCGCTGTAGTAGCAAATATGGTCCCCGATGCGATTTGTGTCCAGATAGGTCCATACTTGCTCGCGTCCGGAGGCTTCCTTTGCCAAGGCAAAGGCTTCAAGTATTGAGCACGAATTTTCCCGGCCGCCCCCGAGGTTGTAAACTTCGCCGCACCGCGGCTTCCGCGCAAAGGCCAACATGAATCTGGCGACATCTTCAGAGTGAAGGTTATCGCGGACCTGCTTTCCCTTGTAGCCAAAAACCTTGTATTCCTTGCCGGTGATGTTACAGAGGATCAGATAGCTGAGGAATCCATGCAGTTCCACGCCGGAATGATTAGGTCCGGTCAGGCAACCGCCGCGCAGTGCGCATGTGGGCATTCCGAAGTAGCGCCCATACTCCTGAACCATGATGTCTGAAGCCACCTTCGATGCGCCAAACAAGGAGTGCAGCGATTGATCGATCGAAAAGCTTTCTGGAATGCCGAGGCGGTATTCAGGATTGGCATAATCCCAGCGTGTTTTCTGTTCCACGAGCGCCAACGTATTTGGCCGGTCGCCGTAGACCTTATTTGTCGACATGTGAATGAAGGGTGACTCCGGTGCCCAGCGGCGAGCGGCTTCAAGCAAGTTGAGCGTACCCACAGCGTTCGTATCAAAATCGTCAAAGGCGATCTGGGCGGCACGATCATGCGATGGCTGAGACGCGGTATGCACGATCACCGTCGGTCGCGTGCTTTGGACCAGACCAAGGATAGCTTCCCGGTCGCGAATATCGAGATGGTGATGCTCGTACCCAGTGATTGTCCGCTGCAATCGATCGAGGGTCCAGGATGTATCGCCCTCAGGCCCGAAGAATACCGCACGCTGGTTGTTGTCGATTCCTGCCACCGAATAACCAGCTTGGTAAAAATGCAGGCAGACCTCGGAGCCAATCAACCCGCAAGAACCTGTTACCAGAACGCTTGGCCCTTCCATGCAACTCGCCTCTCTCGCGATGCAATGCCTTCAATGAAGATCACACCCCGTGCTCTCCGGGGGAATAGTATTTCTGCGTCACTTTTCGTCCGCTTTTTGCGAATATTGGCGCGCGAACGATTCCCATCTTGTGCGCGACGAAGCTCGCCGTGGTCCGCAATACTTCCAATCCATACTTCACACTGCGCTTGAAGTTGATGGAGGAAGCTTCCTCAAAGTATTTCGTGGGGCAGGAGATCTCTCCAATGCGGAAGCCGAACATAACAGCCTGCGCAATCATCTGGTTGTCGAAAACGAAATCGTCGGAGTTTTCGAGCAGGGGCAACGTCTCGAGCAATTGCCGTGAAAAGGCGCGAAATCCGGTGTGGTATTCCGAAAGCTTAACCCCGAGGAACAGGTTTTGAAATGCCGTGAGGAGCCGGTTGGCGACATATTTATAAAACGGCATTCCGCCTTTCAATGCACCCGCTCCAAGAATCCGCGATCCCAGAACCATGTCATAGATCCCGCTGGCGACCATGCCGGCCATGGCCGGGACCAGGGAGGGCGTGTACTGATAATCGGGATGAACCATCACCACGATGTCGGCGCCCGCGGCGAGAGCCTCGCGGTAGCACGTTTGCTGGTTGCGGCCATAACCGTAATTACGATCATGGACAAACGTCAGTACGCCGAGCTCCTTGGAGAGAAGCACCGTCCCGTCCTTGCTGGAGTCATCCACAAGGATCTTGATGTCTACCAGGTCGGAAAGTTCGCTGACAGTCTTCTCCAGTGTCTTCTCGGCGTTATACGCCGGCATCACAACCGCAATTCGCTTTCCGTTAATCATGGGTTCGGTTCCTGACAGACCATTCTTTCATGCCCCACGCTGGCTGTCGATTCAGTGCGAGGCAGCGGTTGTTTGCTCTGGCGCCTGATACTGCGAAATTGTTGGTGGCAGCGAGTCCGGCTGCACCAGCCAAACTCTTCTGTCCGGGTAGTAATGCATCAATTCCTGATTGTTGGCGGCATCCATCTCTCTTGCCCATACGACTTTGGATCTGTCGATGTCCGCGGAGTTGTATACCCACTCCTCGAAGGGATAGTGATGGTCCGAATAGCGGACGATCACGAGCTGTTTGCCGGGGAGCTTTTCGAGGCGAGCTTCAATCTGCGCGCGTTCTTCCCCGAAATGACCGGGGCCATACCACGACCAAAGCCAGTCGCCGGGCGGCCATTTGTGAGGAGTGAGTTGGAGAGGACCGGCGAACACGCGCAATCCCGCCATGGCAACACAAAGTGTCACAGTGAGACGCACCCAGGCCAGGCCAAAGGTCCGGCCCTCCGGGGTCCAAAGCCTTAGGTGACGCATGGCCTGCAAACCGATTGCATAGAATGCCGCTGTGAATGGAGCGAGATAGTGCGGGATCAGATAGATCTCGATGGCCATGCCCGCCATCATAATCAACAAGCACACAACGAGGAAGCGGATGCGCCGATCGAGAAAGACGCGCCGCAGCATGATGAGGGGCGGGAGCAGTGTCGCGCCGGCAAAAAACAAGAGTACTTCTTTGATCTTGCCCAGCGACTGAGGGAGGAAGCCTGAAATAGATTGAATTTTTGAGAAATCCTTAGTCTCAAAATCACAATAAAATTCGCGCAGAACTTCGTGCCGGTAGACCGGCGCAGGCCGCATCGCCTGCCAGATGAAATAGGGCGCTACTGCGTAAGTGGCGCGATCCACAGTATAGGGCAGGGTAAAAGGGCTGCCGAAGGCCCTGTAATCGTAATAGCCCATCCAGACACCCACGGTGACGATCAATGCCAGCGGGAAGGCTGCACGTCGAATCAACACTCCTGCTGGAGGCCGATTCTTTCCGTAAAACGCCCAGTGGGCCAAAACGATCCCTACGGGAAGACAAAGAAGCAGGTCTTCGTAAGGGCGGCTTGTGGCCAGGAGCACGATGCCAATTGCGAGCAACAGTCCGTGACGAAGCCTGGCGCCCTTCATCAATCGCGGCAGCGCCCCGAGCACCAGTGCCCCGCCGAGGGCCGAGATAGTGCTGGCCCCTGTATAAGTATTGATCCAGTAACTGAAGAGGCCCAGGCGCAGAACCGCCAACATGCCTCCCAGCAATGCCCAGGTGGGCGGCAGCCATGCCTGGAGCATCCAGCAGATGGCTGCGCACATCAGCGCGCTGGAAATCAGGATGCCGAACCAGGGGTTTCCGAACAGTACTTTGCCGGCTGCAAGCAGAAGCCCCTGCGCGGGAAAGTACATTGACATATATGTGGGTTGCATAGTGATGTGGAGGCTTTCAAAATGAGTCCACATCGCGGGCGTGGGATTGGTGAGTCGTCCATGCGCAAAGGTGTCTGCTGCCAGCAGAAAGCTAAAGTCGTCTGGGATGAAAGGCAGAGGAATGGGGAAAAGCGGAAGAAGCGCCAGACGCAACAGGAGCGCTGCTATGCCAACGGCACTGACTGCCAAGCCTTGCCTTCGCGCCAACCGGGCGAAAGAGTGTTCGATGCGAGAAAAGATGGATGAACCAATGCGAGGCCAGCCAAACGCCACCGCAGCCGCAAGCGCAGTGAAACCTGTTTCGATGACAATGAGCTTCGGATCGCCTGCGGGCGGAGAAGACATGAGCATAAAAGTATTATGACGCAGCGTCGCTAAGCGTGCCGCGAGAATGATCATGCGTCAAAGGAATTCGTCTGAGTTTTGTAGGGAGTAAGATCAAGATTGAAAGCGAGCCGTCAAACGGCTAAGGAGGAACTGCTCAGATAACTGATCTGTGTTGCGATTCCCTCTTGCCACGAGGAAATCCGAGTAGCGCCGTTACAATGCTGTTGAAAACGGCTTCAAATGGCGGGGAAATGTGTATTGATATCGGTGTACAAAGCGAGAACCTGTGAGGCCAAATTCCCCACACAAGCCACCGCCCCGATCGCAACCAGAAGAATAGTCAAGGCGTATTCTACTAAGTCCTGACCTTCCTCCTGTAGCAGGAGTTTTTGTAAACCGGAATGGAGCTTCAAAAATGCGAATCGCATACAGGCTTCTCCCGGTGTAATGCTCTATACGGATCGTTTACCGCATGAATACACCAAAGCAATGGGCTTACAAAGCTCTCCCAATAACACGGCAAAATCGGTGGTTCGGAATGCGCCCCGCGTTGCCCCCCGGCAAGCACAGTTACACTTAAGACTAAAGATCGGCGCCGATCGTGCTGAACACGCCAGTGATTTTGTGGGCAAGTGTACCAAGGCTCGCAACAGAAGCGATGGAAACCAGGGTAATGACCAGAGCGTATTCGACCAAGTCCTGGCCTTCTTCGTGCGCCACCAGGGATTGCAGTTTGAAATGAATCTTCCACAATAGAGTCTGCATAAAAACCTTCCCTGGGTGAATTGCCAACACTCAATCGTTAGCGGGAGAGAGCACATGCAAAGCGACCGCTGTGCATTGAGACCCTCTCCCGCAACGGACCGAAGCTGTTGGAGGAACGGATTTGCAACACCGCGATATTGCTATCGCGGGGATCATCTCGATCAGGGTTAGAGGTCGGCGCCGATCGTGCTGAATACGCCAGTGATCTTGTTGGCAAGGCTGCCCAAAGAGGCAACTGCGGCGATGGAAACCAGGACGATGACCAGAGCATATTCAACCAAGTCCTGACCGTCTTCACGATCCTTCAGTTCCTGGAACTTCACATACATCTTGATAAGCAGATTGTTCATTTGTGTTCTCTCCGTAGATGAATTTTCCCAGCTTCAGGCCGGGGCACCCTTCCTATAGCATGTGGTGTGCCATTCTCTTCCAGAAGCGGCAATCGTTATTAATCAATCACTTACGAAAAGAGCCCCGAGTAGGTTACCGATGCCCAGTGTAAACATCTGTATACAGGTAGAGCGGTGAAGATTGGCGTCGTATACATGACACAAAGGTGTATGACCCAATAGTGTTATGAGCCTGCACCGATTCTGGTGCAGGAGGGACAGGCCGCGCAAAGGACCCAGGCAATGCTGGAAAGTGCTCGAAAGATTGGCGCTGATTTTCCGGCAAGACGGCTCCTGGGGCATTCGCGCGAAACGAGTCTCTCATGTATTGTATGCGTAAAGCGTGATCTCCAATGTGTAGGCTTGTTGCGAGCCTTTAAGACCGTTGCAGCCTGTCATTAGCTGTAGGCAGCTCCTGCCGATTTCGATCGCCAATCTCTGCCCGCAATGAGCACTGGTCGTGCCAAGGAGACTGTATGGACGGTGCCAACCGGACTGCCGGCCGGGGACAGCTCAGGACGATGCAAATTCGCTGGCCTGATAAGCTTCTCGGCCCCCCTCCTGGCATGAAGGAGATTAATTTAGCTTGCTGGGCCCAATTTATAGCATTGTTATCTCTGTTCTTTTTTCTGTTCGGGGCGCAGATCAGGAATCAATCGGGATTTCTCCGCGGCTGGCATTGCGGATTTATCTATTTTTATGGCATCGGCCAAATCGTGAATGAGTATCCCTCTGTGCGGATCTACGATTACAGCCTTCAGCAGAAGATATTCAATGGTATCAACCCCGCTCCCGAAGGGTTCTATGGACCGAGCCCGTATCCGCCCTTTGTGGCGCTTTTTTTCAGCCTTTTCGCGCGACTGCCATTCAATTGGGCATATGTTTTCTGGGCGGCAACCTCGCTCGCTCTTTACATTGCTGGCATTGAAGCTGCCCTCAGAGGAGTATTTCCAGGGGAGCCACTCAAGCATTCTTTGATCCTCTGTTTAGCTTTGGAGTTCTGCCCATTTATCCTTTACACTCTTGTCAATGGACAGGTAGCTACGATAGCCGTTGCCTCCGTGGGGCTTGCAATCTTGCAGGAGAACCAGTCCAAGCCGTTTCGCAGCGGGCTTGCACTCTCAATTCTTGCCTATAAACCAACACTTTTGCTGCTTCTCATTCCCATGCTGTTTCTCACGAGAAGGTTCAAGACGCTCTCTGGATTTGCTGCCGGAGCGGCGATGCTGGGCGCGGCAGCAACGGTATTTTTTGGAATACAGATTTGGCCGGCGTACGTGCGCTTCTTGAGACTGTTTGGGCATGTTGCCGGATTGACCGGTAACTCGGGTCTCAACCTCGCGAAGTATATCGATTTCAGTTCATTCTCGTATCTGGTTCCGGGCGGCCGATCCGCAGCCGGATTGACGATTCTAATCTCTGTAACAGTTACGGTCGCCGCAAGTCTTGCGGCACTATTATGGAAGTCTGCAACAAGCGGCAGGCCCGCGCAAACAATCGCTTGGGCTGCGACTCTGACCTGGACTTTGCTCTTGAATGTCTATGTCCCAATCTATGACTCAATTCTGGTTGTAATCGCGATCGTTCTGACGCTGGGTGCGCTCAAAGAACTTAGGTGGAGCGCTGCGATGGGATGGTTTATCCTCCTGTCGTTCTCAATCTTTGCGGTCTCCTGGGGCACCGTCGGGATTGCACAGAGCTATCGAATTCAGCTCTTGAGTATCTTGCTCGGGGTGCTTGGAGTGGGGCAGCTTTTTCTTTTGCACCGAGCCATTCGCGAGAAACCGATGAAAAGCAACGATCGGCTTCTCGCGGAGTGAGAAGGCATGAGGGAATCCGAGCGGAACGCCAGACAGACGTCCACATGCCGCGGTAGCCTTTCTTTTCTTGGATTGGGAATGGAGCCGAAGATCGGAGTCGAACCGACGACCTGCTGATTACGAATCAGCTGCTCTACCAACTGAGCTACTTCGGCTTGCAGAGTTGATTTTATCCTGATATCCCCGCAGCGTAAAGCGGCTATACTGCTGCTCATGCAAGGCAACCCCGCAGAGGATTGGCAAAGGCTCACGGAACACTACCACGAGATCGGCGATGAAGAACTGCGGGAACTGGCAGCCGATTTCGCCGATCTTACCGAAACAGCTCAGCAGGTTCTGCGCAACGAGATGAGGAACCGCGGTCTTGACGATCCATGCGCCGCGCATGAAGTGCCGCAAAGTCCAGAGCGTCCGACGGCTCCAAGATGGGCATGTGCCGTCGACCCAGATCGTGCCGTCAATCGGTCCGATGCTCCCGACGCGAACGAGGAAAACGATCTCCCGCGCGAGTACACCTGGAAGACGCCGCTCTGCGAATGCGACACCGCGGAACAGGCATGGCAGATTTACGAAGTATTGAAGCGCGCCGGAATCGAGAGCTGGATCGAGCAACCGGGGTCGCAGTATGCCCTTGAGCTCAGCGGTCCCAGAGTCGTGGTCGCCGCCGACCAGCTTGATCAGGCGCTCGAGATTGCCGCGCGGCCCATCCCGCAAGAGATCATCGAAGAATCTCGCCAGGATATGCCGGAATATGAAGCGCCCACATGCCCCCATTGTGGCGCCCCCGACCCGGTCCTTGAGAGTGTCGACCCCACAAATTCGTGGCTTTGCGAAGCATGTGGAGAGCAATGGACCGAAGCGGCCGCAGACCCGAATGGCAAGCCGGCACAGGTTCAACCGTAATCCCTCAAAAACGGAAAGAGCCGCCCGGCAACAGGGCAGCTCCTTCCTCAGGGAGAATAGTTCCAACGGAGGCAAAACCATCAGAACTTTCTGGCTGCATAGTAGGGGTATGGGAAGAGTGTGTCAAGGGCAAATCTAAAACGAAATAAAATCTTTGAAATCAATTATTTACGGCTATTATCCTGGAAAAGCACAGCGTAGATATTTGCCATTTATTCGCCTTATTCAACCGGCGCATCTCCGTCATTTCATGGTGTTTCTTCGGGTTTATGCCATGTTTTCCACAGGTTTAATCGCCACGTTAACCCTTCGGATGCGGCTCCTCGACCCCCGGCGCAGATTCAGCCCATTCCTCCCTCAAATCAATGCGAATGAACTCGATGTCATAGACCGAAGAAACGGGCCTCCCCCGCGCAATGCGGTACAGCGCCCTGCCGCCCCCGAGGAAAAACCCGAGCAGCAGCGCGGCGCCCACCCCCACCACCACCAGAGAGACAATGCCCAGCAGCAGCTGTCCAGTCTTGGCTACCTCGGATTCCCCCGGCTGCGGAATCGAGGTCATGTCCGACGCGTAATACACCGAACCCAGCAGTTTGTGGCTTTCCTCGGGGATCGCGTCGCCGCTCACGACAGCCACCAGCGGCCCGCTGCGGCGCACCTCAAGCGATGCCTGGTCGGAGTCCACAAGCGGCTTCGGCCACGCAGGTTGGGCCCGGCTGCCTGCCTTAATGTAGTCGCGAATCCGGCTTTCCTGCGCGGCGGCCATCTGCGGGGTCGGGTAGTCGATGAGGGTCAGCGTCGCTACCCCAGAGGGCAGCGAGTAGTTCGCGGTCACGGCCTCCGCGCCGCGATCGAAGCCCACCAGTCCCGGAGGCAGCACTCCGCCCGCGCCCGCATAGCCAGCCGGCCCCTCTGCATAGTGCGTAGTCTGCCCGTCCAGCGACTTCCTCGGCAGGTTGCTCAGGATCGGCGGCGCTATCGCCGTGCTGCCCTCGGGGACGGGCAACTGCCGGGCAAGCTCGCGCAGTTCCGAGCCGGACATGGGACCGATGTGCGAGAAGTTCGCGTCCACCACCGTATCGCCCAGCCAAAAGAGCACGCGGTTGTGGTTCGACGTGGCGCCCTCGCCGATCTCTTCCTTGGGCCAGCCGCTCTGGCGATAGAACGAATACGCGCCATAAGCCCCGCTGGCGTCGTGAAAGCGCAGCGCGTGCACGCTCAACAACTCGCCGCTGCGCGCATAGTTGCCCAGCGCAGCGTCGGCAAAGCCATACTCCTTGAGCGCCGCCACATTCGCCGCATCGGCCAGCGCGGGATCGACCACCTTCTTTACAGGGTCCGCCGTCACCCATCCGGCAAAGGACTCTGGCACCAGCGCCTTGGGCACGGGCGGCAGCATCAGGTGCGTCACGCCCTGCGGGGCCGGAGCCGGCGTAGCTTGCGCCTGGGCAGAGTACGCGCCGGCAGCGAGCGCCGCCAAACAAAACACGATTGAAAACCAACGCACCAACACACGCTCCACTCTTCAGGGTACACGTTCCTGCGCGATCGCATCCGGCACGTACGGCCAAGGGAGTGGGTCAGTTTGAAAGCCAAGCCTGGAATGCGCGGCCTCTGGCGTCAGTCGGACTGATAACAGAGAAGTGTTGGCAGAAAGCTCTTGCATCCGATGCAGCTCTCTGCCGGTGCACCGTCTGCATATCCATGCATGGTGCCGTAGGCTATCTCCGTCATATTCCATTCACTGAGCTTGCCCTTGGTCAGGTATCTTTTTGCCAGCTTGGACGCAGCGCATGTCGAGGATGAGCGAGTCCCCGAGCTTCCGACAGTTACATAAGAAAGGTTCTCGAATTTACTGATATCCTTTCCCCCGCGGCTCTTACTGATATCGGCGAAGCCAAAATTTCCATAGAGCTTCAGCTTATAGTGCTCAAATTTGCAGCCCTCCAGATTCTTCAATGCATTGTCAGTGGCAGAGTTGGTGCTATAGGCCACGCAGACGACTCGTTCTTTTTCGTGGATGACCACGCCCACCATAAATCCAGGATTGGAGGTGACGGCCAACACGCCCAGGTACGCATGAATCTTTTCCGCAGCCCACCGTGTTCGTGCGGATTCACTGATCGTATGCTGATTGGATTTTTTGCATAACTTGCACTCGCCATCGGCATAGGCGATGCCATTGCTGATCGCCGGCACCGAAGAAGGGAAGCTCCAGGTCGGCTTGATATGCACTGGGCTGACGTGCGTCACAACGGGAATAACGGGCGTCGGAAGAGTAACCGTCTGCACCGGCATCGGCGGCGGCGGCTGACTGGGAACGTACACTGCCAGGTCAACCAGCGAACAGGTTCGTCCTCTCCAGGATGGATTGGACGACCAGGTGGGACTGCACGCAAGCTTCTCTGACAAAAATGGCGGTGTTTCCGGGCCGTACAAAAACATATAATTCTGGCGGCGTTGCCCTAGATCTGTCCATTCCCTCGCCGCGAAATTGGATGCGTTCGATTTGGTATTGACCACGGCGCTATCGCCATAGATGCGCCCACAATTGGCATTGGTACAAATCAGCATACGGGGGAGCCTCCATCTTATCGACCATAATATATCTGAGTGGATGGGGTGGGTTCTACCTCAATTGCAGGTGCCGGGTGCCCCATCCTTCCCGCAGTCTCATCATGGGTGGCCGGGTGCCCCATGTCCCGCTTTTGGGACATGGGAAAGCGAGATGCCTCCATTCCGAAAACCCGGTAGTGAGTCACTTTGAAGGGGACGACTTCACAGGCTGCGGAAAAACTCGATTCCGGCTTAGCTTTGTAATCAGGGCACGACTTCAGTCGGGCCGCAAAAGCCAACAAAATCGACGCCGGCTTTAGCCCCTGAGGCACGCTTTCTGCGAACCGCGATTGCGCGGCATCCATCCGGAGGGAGGCCGGGGTTTCAACCCCGGCACAAACCCACCCATAAAGAAGAAAGATCGTGTACGCGGAGCAAGCCGCGCTCCAATCATCATCCCCAAATTACAGGCGCCCAAGCCCGCTGACTTCCGCAATGCCGACTTTTGGGGAGTAATTGGGATCGGTGAGCGCTGTTTTTTCATGAACAGGCGGAGGCTGGGCGACCCGGTGTGTGGCGGCGGACATTTGAGATGAACCTCTTCTCTCCCAGCAATATTCAGATAGCCATCCGTAGTCTCTCCCGAATGGCCCAGTCTTGCAGTAGCCGGAGTGGTCTCCCGGAAGCTGCGCGATTGGCCCGACCGCGGACTTGGATGACAGCACGCCTCCTTGGATCAACTTCAACGGTCAACACGTGATGAACCTTCTCGCCCGTCCACAAGCGGAGTGACCAAATGCTTGAGTTCCCGCGAGAGCAGCGATCAGCATAGCTAGCGACGCAGTGATGGAGTGCGGCACCTTCGCTCCGGAGCTGGGTGCTATTAGTGAGCTCCATCATTTGCCAGCGCCTGGGTTTCTCTGAACGATCCTGACTTTGCTCTTCGAATAGCAACGGTTGGAACGGCGAGCGTATCCAGGAGAAGTCTGAGCTTCCTCCTCCGAGACTCTTATGCCATTCCCGCATCAATCGCAGCATCGAATGTACCGTTCGCCCTTTCATTGAAAACCTCGGCAGAGGCGGATCGAGTTCGATTAATCCGCTCTGCGTCTCTATCCTTATTCGATCGTGCCGAATCGCTTGAATGTAGTCGATCATGGGTCCAACTTGCGCGGGATCCACATCATCGGAATTCGCGATTAGGAATAACCATACGGTTCGCCAGAACTCTCCATGACTCAAGTCTGTGGCCAACCGTGTGGACATAATCGCCTTCACTAATTCGGCAGGTGCTCCGAGGGCGAGCAACTCGGCTCTCCGGATTGCTTGTTCAATTGCTAAATGATCCTGCGATACCAGGAAAATATGTTCCATCTTTCGCGTCATCGAGATCGGCAGGTCGAGGGATCGAAAGCTGGCCCCGCGCGAATATGCGATAAACCAGCCGCGCTTCTTGTCTGCGTATGCGTCCGCCGCGTGCCAGGAAGAGGCAAGAAACATCGGAACCTTATAGTCGCAAACAAGGTGGTGCGCCAACGATGCGACGGCGGGCCTCCACGATGCCGATGTGCCCGGCCAGTCGATTACCTGGCGGATGTGCGCATGTCGAAATCTCGACAGATTGACGAGCGCGTCCACGCCAAGGTGACGCCCTTCACGGACGGGCGCCTCGAACAAGCGTGGCGCTCGCTTCCGGGCGGAAGTCAGCGTCTCCTGGAATTTCTTAAAGGTGGGAGGATCAATGGCGAGTTGCGCGCACGCGTTGCGGATGGCCCTGTCCGTACGCAGCCTATGATCCTGAACATAACGTTCAGACCAAGACATAAACTTCTCCATGTTTTCTAAACCGGTGAATGGGCAACGCTGATACACGTCGCCGATGTCAGATTTAAGGCAAAAAGCCCCTAACGGCTGGTCGCGACCTGCCTGTTTCTCTGTCCGGTTTAGCTAATGGAGAAGAACATGATGAACCGATGATAATACATTTGACGATGCATTCGTCACGCAACTCTTGCGAAATTCAATTTTCGGCAATTACATTCTCGGCTGACGCAATTAGGCCAACCCACTCATCGACAGCTATTTACCCTCGATCGGCGGGATCGGTCCCGAAAAACGCCGATGTCGCCTGTAGGGTTTCTCGATTGACGCCCAGTCGCCTCCCATGAGCTGATTCCCCACAACGGGTAGACCGCATCGAAGCAGCGCGTCGAGGTAACCGGCTGTCCAGGATCGACTTCTGCATTGCAGAGAATAACCCTCCTCTGGCGCACAATAGTGAATGGAGGGGTGCGGAGGAAGCCGGGGTCCGACTCTTGCTCCCTGGTCCCTAGTCCCTCAGTCCCTGGTTCCACCGGAGAGAAGCCATGCGCAACATTGCCGCAAAAACCCCGCCGATTTCAATCGGTCGTCGTGGATGTAACCATTCTAAAATGTTAGGGATGCGCCCATTTCGTACCCCCAAACAACAACTTTACATGCGTTTTTCGCGCCGTCTAACTGTGCCGCCAAAAATAACTGGATTTATATCAAGAGTTTGCCGCAGAAAACAGCACAGAAGCACAGCCCCTGTGCCACTGTGCTTCCGTGCAAAAATCCAACATAACTATCTTAAAATCAATAATCTTCCCAAAAAAGTTAGACGAAAGCACAGAAACTGTCAAACTGTCCGTCTGTGCCGCCGAAGGCCTATCGCACCAAGCGGAAATATCGCTTAGTGCGGGCCACGTCCTTAAAGATCTGTGCCTTGAGGGCCTCGGGCGAGGGCCACTCGATTTCTCCGCGCAGCCGCAGCAGGAACTCCAGATCGGTCGGCGTCTGCTCATCGAAATCGATCGGCTCAAAGTCGAGGATGTGCGATTCGACGGCAAACGATGCCTCGCCAAACGTAGGCCGATTGCCCACATTGGTCACGGATTGAAAGCAACGCCCGCCCACCGACAGCCGCGTGACATACACGCCAAACGCGGGCAGCAGCCCTGGATACTGCGCCAGATTCACCGTGGGCACGAGCAGGCGGGTTCCGATGCCGCGGCCTTTGGCCGGTGTGGAGCGGATAGCGAATGGACGGCCCAACATCCAGCGCGCTCGGCGCATGTCGCCCGAGGCCACGAGCGCGCGAATCGCCGAACTGGAAACCTCAAGCCCGCGCACGCGCACCGGCTCATGAACATGCACGGCAAAGCCGTACTCGACGCCGAACGCTTTGAGCTCGGCGACCCCGGCCTCGGCGTTATGCCCAAAGCGAAAGTTGCCGCCCTCGTGGATGGCAAGGACGTGCAACGCATCCACAAGAACTTTGCAGACGAACTCCCGCGCGGGCAAGGCCGCCAGGGCCGCGTCAAACTTGAGCACGAGCACCGCATCGATGCCGGTGGCAGCCAGCAGACGAAGCCGCTCGTCCATGGGCGTGAGCAGGCGCGGTGCCTGGGCAGGACGCAAAAACTGCTCGGGGTGCGGATCGAATGTGATGGCGACCGAGCGCGCGCGCTGGCCGCGCGCATTGAGTTCACGCGCTTGCGCCTGGACGGTGGCAAGAATCTCGCGGTGGCCGAGATGCACGCCGTCGAAGTTCCCGATGACGGCGACTGTGGGGCCGAATCCGGAGGGAAGCTCCTGAATCGAGCGATACACGGAAATGGTGCGGGCAGCGTTCTGGTTCATAGGTTCACAGCCAGGCTTAGGCCGTCGTAGGCCAGGGCCACTCCGGCGGGCAGGGTCCGGTTGGTTTCTTCGTGGCTCAGCTCGTGGGCGATGTGAGTGAGCCAGGTCTGCCGGGAGCCGATTCGTCGCGCCCAGCCGATGGCCTGCTCGACGGTGGCATGGTTGGGATGGGGTTTGTGGCGGAGGGCGGAGAGCACGAGGTGGTCGAGACCCTCAAGCAGAGCAAAGCTTGCATCGGGAATGTCGCTTACGTCGGTCAGGTAGGCGACGTTGCCCATGCGAAAGCCGGCGATCTCCATCTGCCCATGCAGGACCGGAACCCGCAGGAAGTCGACTCCATGAACCGGATTGCGCTCGGCGAGTGGTTCGAGGCGCACGCGGGCACGGTTCGGATAGGTGGCTAGCGGCGAGAAGGTGTACTCGAAGATGCGCTCCAGCACGGCCGTTGTCTGAGGCGCGGCATAGAGCGGAATCGGCCCGCCTTCGCGGGAGGCGGTAAAGCTGAGCGGCCGCAGATCGTCGAGCCCCAGGATGTGGTCGGCGTGGGAGTGCGTATAAAAGACCGCATCGACGCGTTTAAGGCCGTTGCGCAGCGCCTGCTCGCGGAAGTCCGGCCCGGTATCGATGACGACTACGCGCTCAGGCCCGACGGTCTGGCCAGCTTTGTTTGCAGGCTCGGTCCAGCGCACGAGTACCGAGGGGCGCAGCCGCCGATCGCGCGGGTCGGCCGAGGTGCAAACCGCACAGCCGCACCCCAGAGTCGGAACTCCCATGGAAGTTCCTGTTCCGAGAAAAGTCAGAGAGCCGTCCATCGAATCTCTATCGCTTGCCGGGTGGGGGCGGCTGCGGCGGCTGCATGGATTGCAGGGTGATCATGCTGGTCAGCTCCAGGAAGGCCATCCGCACCTCGAAAAGGACTGTCTGCAACATGCGATCCTCTGCTTCGGTGAGGTTGCCGCGCGTTTTTTCCGCGAGTACACCGAGCAAGTCGATGGTGGTGCGCGCGCCCAGGATATCCACGCGCGGCCGCTGCCCTTCCTGCGTGCCGGCTCCCATCTGGATCATGGCGGAGACGTAGATCTGCTGCACCAGTTGGTCGAACCCGATGGGCGGTTGCGCGCCCACGGCTGGATTCTGAGCCCGGATGAGGTCTTCGAGCCTTTGTGCCGAGGCATCGTAGGCGGTCTTCTGCTGGCGGCTCTCCTCGGCGGTTGGCGCAGGCGGCAGCTCCTGCTCCTGGTCCAACGCGGCCTCGGCGTTTTTTGCCGGAAGCGGCTCGCGCTCAGTCTCGCGCCGGCTTTCGTTGGGCACGAGTTGCGGCCCAGTGCTTTGGGCAACCTGGCCAAGCGGTTTAGGAGTCGAATCTGCCGCTGGCTCCGGCTCGGGCGCAGCCGACTGCCGGCTCTCTTGTTCTTCTTCCGCCTTGAACTTGCGGCGGTCGATCACGGTAAATTTGGGGGTTTCGCTCATAGCTTTTGGTTTCCGATCTAACTCGATGGTTGTTTAGTTCTCGCCGGCTAGCTCACTCCGCCAAGTTGCAGGTTAGTTATTTCAGGTTGGGCGGCGCGGCGAGAATCCTGGCAGTGCCCGCAGCTGTGCCGAAGGTGTAGGTCAAGGGTTGGTCGCGCAATTCGGCTTCTCCGCGAATCATCCCCAGCGCAAAGATGCGGGGCCCGGCAGCTAACGGCAATTCCGCTGCGCCAGTGATCTGCCCGACTGCCCCGCCATCCAGGCTCAGCTCAGTCCCGCTCGCCGGCACCGGTCCAGTCAGCTCAAGCTGCCGCAGGTGCCTGTGAACGTTGCCGCGGGAACGAATCCGCTCGACAATCTCTTGCCCGAGGTAGCAGCCTTTGTTGAAGTTGAGAGCGCGCATCTGCGAGGTCTCCTGGGGCAGATCGCGCTCAGCCATGTCGATTCCGTAGGCTGGAATCCCTTCGGCGATGCGAAACGCCTCGACCGACGCGCATCCCACCGGGGTTGCCGCGGCCGTGCGCAGCGCCAGCCAAACCTTCTTCATGCCCGGGTCGGGAGCCCAAAGCTCATAGTGAGGAGCGAGTGTTCCATGCACCCGCGCAATTCTCAGATCGAGCCCGTTCCACTCCACACGAGTCGTGGTCATATGCTCAGACAGCGTGGGCATGCTCAGCCGGCTGAGAACCTCGTCGGCAGCCGGCCCGGTTAGCCCCAGCGCCTGTTCATCGCTCAGAGCAACCAGTTCCACATCGTCCATGATGATGAAGCGTTCGAGGTGAGCCATCAGCTGTTCAAACTGACCGGCCTCAATCACGAGTTCGAGATCGTCACCCTCCCGCCAAACCGTCAGGTCACCCTGAATCCGTCCCTGTGCGTTAAGAACGAGGTTCCAGGCGCCGGTGTTGGTAGCCAAGTCGTTGACCATGTTGGTGACCATGCCGCTCAGCCAGCGAAAGCGGTCTTCTCCGCGCACCGCAACGCGCTTGAGCCAGCCCAAGTCGTGGGCCGCGGCCGCGGTGGCCAGCGCCGCTGTTTCTCGGGCTGGCGCGTCCAACTCTCGCGGTGTCAATACTCCGCGATAGGCGGTAAGTTCATGTGGAACAGAGGCGGATGCCAACAGCGTTGCAAGAGGAGTGGCCTGGATAGCGGCAGCAAGAGCGATTTCAGTCATTGGGGAACTTTTCCGCAGTCTCGCGCAGTTTTCCATTAGAAACTTCGCGCCAGACAGCATCTTAATTATAGCCTTGGATGAGGATGTGGCAGACCGGGCACAATAGCCGGAGCCACAAGGAGAGTCGATGAGCAAGCAACACCGAGTGGTGGGAAGCGCCTGGCAATCATGGACCCTGGCGGCAGCGGTGTGCCTTGCGGCGGCAGCGGCAGCTCCGGGGCAGCAGCAGCCAAGTGGATCCCAGCCGAAGCCATCCCAGACTTCTGGCCAGGAGAAAACGACTCACATCACTCCCGAGCAGGCCAAGGAGCTCTTCGCTCTGGTCGACGATTTGATCAAGTTCTCCTCGCAAGAGACCGGCCTTCCTATCAAGAGCACCGTCAAGCGCCAGATGACTACGCGCACCGCCGTAGAAAGCTACCTGAAAGAAAAATTCAACGACGATGAGGGCGCCAAGCGCCTCCAGAAGGGCGAAATCGTCCTGAAGAAGTTCGGCCTCCTGGATCGCGACTTCGATCTCAAGCCGTTTCTGCTGGAGCTTCTCAAGGAGCAGATCGAAGCGTATTACGACTCCAAAACCAAGACGGTCAACATGCTTGACTGGATCGATATCGATGAGCAAAAGCCAGTCCTGGCCCACGAGCTGACTCACGCACTCCAGGATCAGCACGTCGACCTGGAAAAGTGGAGCGACCAGACCCCAGAGGATGTCTCCCTCAATTCCTTAGAAGACACCCGCCATTTGGCCAAGGACGAGATGGACACCGCCCGCGAAGCCGTGGTGGAGGGACAGGCCACTGCCGTCATGATGGACTACGTCCTCAAGCCCATGGGCAAAAGCCTGGTCAAAGATCCGGAAGTGATGGATTTCGTCAAGCATCAGATGTCCGCCTCGGGCAGTTCCCCAGTGCTGGCGCGCGCGCCGCTGCTTCTATCGGAATCGCTGCTCTTTCCGTATAGCGAGGGCCTGAGCTTCGAGCAGGATGTGTGGATGGACCAGGGTCAGGCAGCCGCCTTTACGGGAACCCTCGATCGGCCTCCGACCTCCACCTGGGAGATTGAGAACCCGCGCGCCTACGAACGCGAACAGGTTCCCGCGGTGCCCCTGCTGCCCGACATTCATCCTCTCGTCGACAAGCTCTACAAGCCTTATGACATCGGCCAAATCGGCCAGCTCGATTTGCATATTCTTGCCGAGCTCTTCGGTGGTGAAGCCGCTGCCGACGACCTCACCCCGGCTTGGGACGGGGGCCTCTACTGGGCCGGCCAGCGGCGCTCGGCCACAACTCCAGCGGAGCAAGCCAGCACCAAGTCCCTCGCCCTCTTTTATCTTTCGGTGTGGAAGAACGCCGCCTCTGCCGAGAGCTTTGCCCAGCTCTATGCCAACAGCCTGGGCCGCAAGTACTCCGGCCTCAAGCCCGATCTCGAATCCCAACATTCGACACCCACGGACCTGCCTCCCGGCTCGACGGAGCAGGTTTATTCCACCAGCGAAGGCCCTGTGGTGATCACGACAAGCGGGAACCTCGTCTTTGTCGCCGAGAGCTTCGACCTAGATCTGGCGCGGAAACTCGCCAGCCTCATTCTCAACGCGCAGGGGGTAGGGGAATTGAAAATGGCTGGCGCCGCCCGACCCGCAGGACGGTCCGGACGACTGGACGCCTCAGATGTTGTCCGCAGCGGGGGAGAGACGCTTGAGCCGCTCACGGCTAACCTTATCCGCTTCTTTGCCGATTGCGGTGTTATGAAAGCAGCCGTCGACGCGGGTGTGCAGTCGGCCAGGTAAATTTGTCAGGAGCATTTTCGGCAATTGTGTAGACCGGAATTTTGTAGGTATCCCACCCATTCCGCAAAAAAACCGCGGAATGGATGGGGCACGGAAGTCTATAGTAAGTCCAAAAATGCTCTAACTATCGAACCCATTCTTTCTGCTTTTACTGAGGAAGGCATGGAAGCTGCGAAACTCAATGCGCCCGACACCGAAAGGCACTACGCCGCGTCTTTGACAACGAGATACTCGTCCATCAATTCCGCAACTAACACCGCGGTCGGAACCGAGACCATGGCTCCGGGAATGCCTTCAAAGGCCGAACCTAGCAGCAGGGCCAGTAAGATGGCTAGTCCAGGTAGGCCCACGCTGTTCTTCATAATGCGCGGAGTTAGAAATGAGTTTTCCACCTGTAAATAGATCACATAAAAGATAGCAACGCCTAGCACGCGGCCCCATGAATCGATGGCTGCCACGAGCAATGCGAGCCCCACACAGATCGCAGCGCCGATCACGGGGATGATGTTGAGCAATCCCGTCAGCACGCCCAGCGCATAAGCATAGCGGATATGTAGGGAGAGATAAACGATCGTGCTGGTAAGTCCAAGGATGAGCATCAGGCTGCCTTGCCCAACCAGCCATTTCCCCATGCGGATCTCCGCGCGCCGCAGGGTCTTGTCAAGCCGATCGCGGCTCTCGGGCGGAAAAAATGATAGGAACCATCGATAGGCGTGGTCCCCTTCAAGGATGAAATAGACAGTAAGAATGAAGCCCATGACGACATTGAAGACCTTGCCGGCCCAATCCCCGATCGATAACAGCAGATAGGTCGCAGCGTGACTGGCGAAATCCTGGAGCCGCGAATTAATGTCGTCGGTATTCAACCGGTCGGCAAAGGGAATTGCTTTAAGTTTCGTTAAGAGGTTCGGTAAGCGTGTCGGCATCTCCTTGCCAAATTCCTGTAGGTCGCGAATGACGGGAGGCAGGGCCAGAAATCCGAAGGCCGTAAGCGCCGCGGCCACGGTTACTAGAAGGAACAAAATGGCAGAGCCCTTGAAGGGTTGCCAGCGGCGAAAGCGAAACTGGGAGGTCGAACGCACGATCGGGCTGAGCACCACGGCAAACAGCGCGCTCACATAAACGAGCATGAGCACGTCGCGCACCAGCCATGCCAGATAACAAGCGAGGCCAAGCGCAAAGGTAAAGACAATATCGCCGCGAAGACTGCGGGTGTTGCCGTGGGACTGAGTCATGTGCGAACTTCCTGCAAGTAGGAGAGTAGGGTACCAGCAAAGGGTTGGCCGATGCCTAGTTCCTATTGCGCGCCCTGCATAACCAGGATCAGTACCGACCCCGGTTGTAGTTGGAGGCTGCGATTTGTACTGGTGAGGCGGGCGCTACATGCCGGGCCTCCCTGAAGCTCCAGTTTCACATTGGGCACGCCGGCCACAATGCCCGGATGCACGGTGTGCGGAGGGCCTCCGGGATTGAGCCGGTCACCGCTATCGAGAGGGGCCTGAGCAGAGGGCGCAGTTTTGCGCGTGCCATGCAAGCCGCCGGGCACGGGGTCCCGCTCTTTCACACCCTCATCGGGAGGCGCGACCAGACCAATCAGCCGCAACGATATTTCCTTCCTTGCGTGGCCCTCGCAGTCGGCATGATCGAGCACCAGCGAAAGTTCCGAAGCATCGGGGTTCTTTTGCGCGACAGCGGCCGTCACATGGCCGTAGAGCGCGGAACCCGTATTCAGAGTACATCCTGGAAAGACGAGCCCGTTGGCGACTGTCACCCAGAATCCCTTGCCTGCCTTCAGTTGCCCAGAGTCCAGCAGCCCCGTCACTTTGGCCTGAATAGTGGCGCCGAAGGGGATGTCCGCATCGGGGCTGGGCGGACACGGAGCCTGACTGGCCGCGCTCTGGGTCATGCAGGAGACCGCCGCAATCACCGGAACAACGGCGATTCGGCCGATCCATGGGGACTGCAGGAAAGGGCGATGAGCGATGGGCATAGGTGATTCTCCGAACGCCTATTGAAGACAGGAGTATACGCCGCTCATGTGGAGGATGCTTGGGGCGCAAAGGTTGGCGGCTCTCCGTGGCCTCGATTCCGAGGGGCTGGAGAGCCGCTTGCTCACTCCACTAATAACGCTTACTTCGTTATTGATCCCCGCCCAGCATCGATCCCACGATGCCGCCCAGCAGCGCTCCGCCGACCGCGGGTCCGGCTTGGCGGCTCTCACCCGCGCGTGGCAGGTACTCGCCGATCTGGTGCGCCAGCCGCGAGATGGGAAGCGTTTGCAGCCAGACCGTTCCCGGCCCCTGCAACTGCGCCAGGAAGATTCCATCCCCGCCGAAGATCGCATTTTTGATTCCCGGAACTGTAGTGATGTTGAAGCCGACCGACGCCTGGAATGCGCCCACATGGCCCGGATGCACGCGCAGGACTTCGCCCGGAGCAAGATTCTTCAGGATCAGCTCGCCGGAAAGCTCCAGCCACGCCGTGCCCACTCCGCCCACCTTCTGCAATAGAAACCCATTGCCACCAAAGATGCCCGCGCCGAGCGACTGCTGGAAGCCTACGCCGAGAGTTACCTGCGGTGTGGCGCAGAGAAACCCATGCCGATGAATCATGAACTCCTGGCCTGGTGTCAGCTGGATCGGCACAATGTGGCCGGGCACTTTGGTGGCAAATGAAACTTCGCCGGGATACTGGTAGGCCCGGTACTCGGTCATGAAGAGGCTGCCGCCGCCGGCCACCCGCTTCAGTGCGCCAAAAAATCCGCCGCCTCCGCCCATCTGCGTGTGCGTCGTCATTTGTATCGAACTGGTCATCCAGGAGAGCTCGCCGCTCTCTGAAAACACGCAGTCGTTAGGGTCAAGCTGCACATCGAGCACGGGCATTGTGGTGCCCTGAATTCTTGTCTGCATGGGGTGAAACCTCCTCTTGCTGCACAGTGTACCTGCCCGGACCCGCGGATCGGCGAGTTAGAATCGCTTTTCCATGAAGAATATTCACATCCTGTGCTCAACCCTGCTGGCCCTGGGCTTGGCTGCCCTGCTCGTTCCCGCCGCCGCTACCCCGGCGCTCGCGCAGGTGGATTACTTCACCAACTGGCCGGAGGGCAGCTCGCCAAAGGATGTGGGCAAGCGTCTCGCCGAGCATTTCGTCACCTCTCCGCATCAGGGCACAGGTACCATCTTTTACGGCGAGTGCGCCGCTTGGTACGGCGCGCTCACCGTCGCTCAGCTCACCCACGACGACGCTCTTCGCCAGCGCCTCATCGACAAATTCGTTCCCCTCATGCCCGGCGGACCAGAGGCCGCGCGTATTCCCATTCGCCACCACGTAGACGACTCCATCTTCGGCATCGTCCCGCTCGAGATCGGCATGCAAACCAAGGACGCGAAGTTTCGCGTGTATGGCCAATACTGGGCGGACCGCCAATGGGAGAATCCCCAGCCCGACGGCCTCTCCGCCGAAACCCGCTATTGGATCGACGACATGTACATGCTGACCATCCTTCAGCTCGAAGCCTATCGCGCCACGGGCGACCATAAGTACCTCGACCGCGACGCTCTCGAAATGGTCTCGTATCTCGACAAGCTCCAGCAGCCCAACGGACTCTTTTACCATGCGGCCGATGCGCCATTTTTCTGGGGGCGCGGCGATGGATGGGTCGCAGCAGGCATGGCGGAGATGCTGCGCACTCTCCCCGCCGATCATCCCCAGCGGGTGCGTATCCTCAAGGGCTACCAGGCCATGATGGCCGCGCTGCTCAAGTACCAGGGCAAGGACGGAATGTGGCGGCAGCTCATCGATCACGATGAGGCATGGCCCGAGACATCCGGCTCCGCTATGTTCACCTTCGCCATGATTACGGGCGTCAAAAACGGATGGCTCGATGCGCCCACCTACGGTCCCGCAGCGCGCAAGGCTTGGATCGCCGTCACCGGATACATCGATCAGAACAACGACACGACCAGCGTCTGCGAAGGCACCGGCAAGAAGAACGACCTTGAGTATTACATCGAGCGCCGCCGCAAGACCGGCGACTTTCACGGCCAGGCTCCGATCCTATGGGCGGCGTCTGCGCTGTTGAGGTAGACGGGCACAGTGAAGACACGAGTTATTCCAGCGTGCGTCTGCAAGCTGCGCAATCGAGGGAGCTGATATCGGGCAAGCCCGCAATTGTAAATTGTGCAATTTTCTGTTGACAAACCATAACCGTTTGGCTATGGTTTTATCTGTGAAGTGCACAGGCACAAATCAGAACAGAGAGGAGCAACCATGCAAATCAAACTAACGAGCGTATTTGTGGACGATCAAGAGAAGGCCCTGAAGTTTTATACCGACGTTCTGGGCTTCCAAAAGAAACATGATTTCCCGGGGGGTGGGAAATACAGGTGGCTCACAGTGGTTTCGCCCGAAGAGCCAGAAGGCGTGCAACTAGTGCTTGAGGCCAATGACGGCTACAACACGGCCGCGAAGACCTATCAACAGGAGATTTTTCGGCAAGGAATAGCCGCCGCCAATTTCTTCGTCGGGGACGTCCAAAAGGAATACAAGAGACTCGAGCAACTCGGCGTGACATTCACCAAGGAGCCAACCAAGACTACAGGATCGACCATCGCGGTGCTTGACGATACTTGCGGAAATCTCATTCAGATCACGCATCTCGATTGGTAAATCGACTGGTAACCCGAGTCATGACTGAGGGGGCTCTCGATGCAAGCCGTAACTAACCATGTATTCAGGGCCCTCGCCGATCCGACACGCAGGGCCATTTTTGAGGAGTTGACGAGGCAAGGCGAACAGACCGTTCACGCATTGACTCGCTATGCGGGGGTGTCTCAGCCCGCCGTCTCCAAGCACCTGACGGTGCTGAAGAGGGCAAAACTAGTGGGGCATCGCCGCGAGGGGCGCGAAACTCACTATCGCGCGCGACCCGACGCGCTGGCGCCGATGGTGGACTGGCTCGATCACTACGGCGCCTTCTGGCGCGATCGATTTGACCAACTCGAAGACCTGTTGAAAAGGATGGACAAATGACCGATGCCGCAACGACACGTACTCTCGTCATCGAACGGGAGATGCCGCATCCGCCGGAAAAGATTTGGCGAGCCCTCACTGAAGGCTCATTGATCGAACAGTGGCTGATGACGAACGATTTTCAGCCGGTCGTGGGTCACCGATTCAGCTTCCGCGCCAAACCCGTGCCGAATTGGAACGGGGTCATCGACTGTGAGGTGAAGTTGGTCGAACCGCCTTCACGGCTCTCTTATAGCTGGGGTGCTTTGGGATCGGGGAGCGTCGTCACCTGGACGCTGACACCGACCGAGAGCGGCACGCATGTTCGCATGGAGCAGTCCGGTTTCCCATCGGAAGAAGGCGCGAACTACAAGGGCGCAAAATACGGATGGCAGAAGTTCATGGGCAATCTTGAGCGTGTAGTCGCAGAATTGGACTGATATCGTGGGCGCTGCGGCCGGACAGCCGCAAAATCGGTCTCCTGTTTTCTGCTCCGGCGGAATCACGCTAGTATGGATGTGTCCGCAGCCCCTTTCTGCCGGAAACCGGAGCCGGCGCACCGTGCAAAAACGCAGCCTCGCATCCGATCTTGGACTCTACGTCTTCGCCGCCGGCGCCATCTTCCTCGGCCTTCTCGGCCTGGTTTCGGGCGACTTCGCCACTGAATGGCAGCATGTTGGACCGAACGTACCCTTCCGCATGCCGCTTGCCTATCTCACCGCCTGCATCGAGCTGGCCGCGGGAGCCGCGCTACTTTGGCCTCGAACGGCTCGCGCCGGCGCACTGACGCTCACCGTTATCTATACCGTCTTCGCGCTGTTGTGGGTGCCCGGAATCTTTAAAGGCCAGAGCGGTTACGACCCGACTGGCAACTTCTTCGAGGAGTTCTCGCTCGTCGCCGGAGGAGCTGTCCTGTTCGCGCGGTTCTCTGTAGGCTCGACGGTGGCACGCCGCGAGTCGCTCTTTGCGCGTCTCTCCGGGCTCTCCGCCATCTCTTTCGGCGTTGTCCACATTGTCGACATGCCTGGCCTGGCGAATTGGGTCCCTCAATGGATTCCGCCCTCGCAGGTATTCTGGTGCTACGTGACGACCATCGGCTTTTTCGCCGCCGCCGCGGCCATCCTCTCGGGCGTTCTGGCTCCGCTGGCCTCGCGCCTGCTTACCGCTGAAATCGCCGGCTTTGAAATACTGGTTTGGATTCCCAAACTGGTCGCCGCCCCGCATGACCATTTTGTCTGGTCGGGCAACGCTATCTGCGTGGCCATCGCCGGAGCAGTCTGGGCCGTCTCCGACTCGATCTGCCGCCGCGCCCAACCAGCGGCCGTCCCAGCCGAGGATGCGGTTCTCAGCGCGGACTGAAACCGTTAAGAATGTGTGTTTTTTGTGATGATTTCAAATTTTGGCGGGGCGACTCAGAAATTACCTGCAAGATTTAGAAAATAAATATAGGGGGGTGGGGGTATTAATTAAATAGTAAATAAGAAAAGGTACGGAACGGGCGGGTTCCCGAGAGATTGATCCGGGGAATTTGGACGCAACTTCCACGCTGCGGCGAATGCTTGCATGGGTTTCTCTATCCTCATTGTGCACCGGTGGGACGTAATCTTATGCAACGGGCAGGGCTGTGGTTTCCCAGGTCCCAAAAGCGGGACCTGGGGCACCCGCCAGGTTTGCGTAATACTGGGACGGACGGTTAAGAGTCGTGGTATCCCACCTTCCGCGAAAAAAATGGGGAAGGATGGGGCACCCACTTTTTGAGGGAATGGTCAGGTTTTGAAAAACTTTGGGGTGCGCTACACGCGAACCGATGGTATATTTGCTTGCAGCCGAGAGGCAAAATGGCAATTCCGGTCGAAAGGAAGTTAGCGAGGTTCCTATGTTCGCTTGTCCGTGCGCGGAATCAAAAAAACACGGCGGCGCAAGCCCAACGGCTACCTCCCCCGCGGTGCGGAGAATACAGGATACCCATGCCTGGACTCCCGCTCACGGTTCGGCGAGGTTGCACAACGGGAACGATAGCCACCCGTCCGCATCGCGGCAACGAAGCCTGGGTAACCAGGCAATGTTGCGCATGCTCGCTCAATCCAGCAGGACCGCGTCTCAAGCGGGCCAGACCATGGAAGAATCTGCCCATCCAAGAAAGCGATCCTTGTGTCCCGCCTGCGCCAAAGACGAAGAAAACAGCGGTCAAAGGACGCTGAGGCTCGCGGGCGTGCGGCCCATCGCCAGCCGTGATATCGGACCCGCTGACGCGGGAAAAGCAACTGACGCGGGGCAAGCAGCGGATGCGGGCAAAGCAGCGGATGCGGGGCAAGCCGTTAAGGCAGACGGCGGCACCGACAAGCCGGCGCCCCCGGACGTGATCACTGGCGCTTCGCCGATCTGCCCCAACGAGATCATCACCATCGGGAATCCGGTATGCGGCCAAAAGTACGGAGCCAGGGCAAGGTATTGTCTGGGCGATATCGCGAAAGGATGGTGGTTTAAAGAGAGCGTGCAGAATGGGCCAGGTCCCCTCTGCCAGCCTGGCGATATCAAGCAGACTTCCAACCCGTTCCAAAGCCCTAATGGTTGCGTCGGTGACAGCATCGCCGATAACAACGGCCCTCCCTCGGCTGTCGCCCCTTGCAACGACCTAACTTTGCAGACCGTGTTCGCCGGTCCCACCAAGGAAAAGGTCGAGCAGTGCGCGTATCACCATGACCAGGTCATCAACGTCGTCAAGACCGCAACGGGCGGCACAGTCACCACGAGCGCGGGGCCCGGAGCATCAACCCACTGCGACTGGACTTAGAGCGAAACCTTCCACACTGCGGCGATTGCTTTCATGGGGCTCTCTATCTCCATTGTGCGCCGGTGGGGCGTAATTTGTGCAAAGGGCAGGGTTGTGATTTCCCAGGTTCTCCGCCGCGGCGGACGGGACCTGGGGCACCCGGTGCTGGACTATTCGCCAGGGATGATGGAGACGGGATACTCCTCGACCAGAACTGCCGCGGCCGGTCCCTGCGTGATGTCGCTCACCTTCACTCCGCTGTAGATTGCGTTTACGCCCGTATAGATTCCCGTCGATACGAAGGGGTGGGGAACCGCTCCCGGCACTGCCGACTTGAACAGCATATGGGCCGTGTAAGGAATCGAGCACTTGCCATTGAACACCATCAGGGAATAGCGGTACTTCTTGCCTACGGGAACATTGGTGTTCACCAGTTGGGAATGGGTGACGGTCTTTGCATCGACGGTCGCGTCGGTGTAGGCGATCGTCTTGGAGGTGGATTCGTTGAACGATGCGGATGCGGAAACCTCGAAGACTTTGTCGATGCCGCCTTTTGCGCCAAAGGTTTGCGTGTATATCCGGCCTGTGGTGTCGCTTGTGGAGTTGGTGATGCTCCGGGAGGTGGTCTCGGATAGCGCGAGGCTGATTTGGCCCGTCATGGGGGCGTCGGCTGCTCTGTTGTCCAGGTCCGAGTGGGAGCTCACCATAGGGGGAAGGTTCAGGTTCGTTGTGGCTCCCTTCAGGTCGAACTCCACGCTTACCGTTTCGACGGTGCTGGTCTCCGGGATCAGGCGCCAACTTTCATTGTCCGCGCCACCGTTCCACTCGAAAGGACCGATCCGTCCATGACGGTCGGAATTGTACACATTCATCTTCAACTCCCAGTTACAGAGGAGGTTGATCGCTCTCCAGTTGCCACCCAGGTCTTCCGCGCGGAAGAGTTGCATGACGTCGGATGGATCAAAGCGGCTCGTCACCCCTAGACCCGACATGATACCGGTTACTGTGAGGAATTTTCCCGAGTGGATATTCTTCAAGAAGGATCCGCCACGGCTGTCGGGCGTGGCTTGCCAAAGGTGCTCAATGCCACCCTTCAGCGGGCTTAGCTTCAGTTTTAACTCGTTGGTTGTGAGCGCCCAGTTCGACAAGGCGATCTTTGATTGGATATAGAAAGGCCCGGTAGGGAAGGTTGTTTCTTGCGCCATCATTTTCCTTTTTTTGCTGGAATGAAATCCCGCCGATTCGAGTCTACGCCAGGTTACACGCAACAAACCAGGCCCTAGCTCACTTCGCCGTCAGAAGAAAGGGCAGGACACCCGGCAATGAAACTACTCGATCGGAGAATGGATGGTCGAGTTTTGTGGTCTCCCACCCTTCCGCGAAAAACTGCGGAAGGGGCACCGATTTTTTGAGGGAATGGTTAGGTTTTGAAAAAGTTAGGGTGCCGCCCGCCCGCCCCTATTTCATCGCGAGCCGCTCCTCGATGGCCCTGGCACTCTCCTCCTGGAAGGCCGGTTCCACGGTCTTGGCCAAGTGCAGCGCCTTTTCGTAATACGAAAGGGCTTCGGCCATCTGGCCGTTGGCTTCGAGCGCTCGCGCCATTGTCGTGTTTACCGCTACAGAATTCGGACCCAGTTCCACTGCCTGGCGCGCTTCGGCCAGCGCTTCGGGGATCTTCTTCTCTCCGAGCAGGAGATCGGCTTTCTGCGCGTGGCTGAGCGCAGCGGCCAACGGAATCTCAAAGTGGCCATTGAAGACGAAAACGCCATAGTCGATCTGGTCGTCGAACTTCATCGTCCGGAACTGCTCGTAGGGATTCAAGGGGCCGGGGCCGAACTCAAAGCCGGAGAGCACACCGGCGCTTATGAGCACTGGGCCGTCGATGGCGGGCGGCGCGTTGGCGGGTTCGCCCGTCCAAAGCGAATCGGCGGTAGGCAGTGGTTTGCAGGGGATGCCGTAGTAGCTATAGTCGAGCACGCCCTCGCCAAAATAGGCGAACCAGCAGTTCTTAATCCCGCGCGCACGGAGATAGCGGCTCACCGACTTCATCTGCTGCGCCCAATCGGAACTGGAATCGGTCATGTACTCGTGGACCATGATCGGACCACCCACCGCTTCGTTGGCGTACGCGACATAGGCCGGATAGGCGCGTGAAACTGAGACCGCCTGGAACACCAGGAGCGCGATCACGACGTAAAGGGCTTTGCGGTTATTCTGAACCACGGCCCACACCGCGCCTCCAATCAGAACAAACATGCAGACGTAAACCGGCAGCATGTGGCGGATGCCGATATTCATTCCGCCCGCCATCGAAAACGCCATGTAAACAGCCGGGGGAATCGTCAGATACAGAATCTCCCGCCACTTGCGGAAGCGCCTGGTGGCAACCGCCCATACCAGCACCCCGGAGAGGATCAGGAAGGTCAGCGTGGATTTGATGAGCATGCCCACCGGGAAGTAGTACCAAAGTCCGGTGGGATAGCTCTTGCCAAACAGGAAGCTGTGGTATCCGACTGACTTGGCCAGCACATCGCTCAGCCCGAACAGATAGGCTTCTGGGAGCAGGTGCAACTGGGCTGTCTCTCGAACCACCGCGGCCTGGGTCTTGCTGGGGATGCCCTGTATCTGGACTTCGAGCGAAGGCGACAGTTTCCGTCCCTCAGCCCGAGCCGCGTAGCGGAAGCCGTAGAAGCTCCACAGAGTCCCCAACGCGATCGCGCTCATCGCCACGAGTGCCCCAGCGGTGCGCAGAGCGCGTTTGTAGAGAGGCATCCCGGCATCCGAACTGGACGCATCCTGGCTGGCCACCTCCGGACGGCGCACAAGTTCCATCAGCCCGAGCAGACCGATCATCGGCACCAGGAGAATCATGCTGTGCTTGGAAGCAAAGGCAAGCCCCCCCACTACGCCGACCGCGGCCAGCCGCCACAAGGTGGGCGACTTCGAGTAGCGGTAAAAGGCGTACACGGTCGCCAGCATAAAGCACGACTGCGCGGAGTCGGTGGTCACGACCGCGCCGTGGCCGAGCACGGTCGGATCAAAAACCATTAACCCGAGCGCGAGAAATCCTGCGCCTGTGCCGAAGAACTCCCGGGCCATTAGAAAGACCACCAGCGCCAGCAGGAGCGTGAACACCATGGCCGCCAAGCGGGCGCGGTATGCCATCGTGTTGGCGTCGTTTTTAAAGAGAAAATCCTTGCCGCCAAGGAATGCCTCTGTTTCATAGCGCCGGTCGAGCAGCGGGGGCATCTTCAGATGCATGCCAAGCAGCGGCAGAGTGGCAACAAGTTTGACCAGCGGCGGATGCTCCGGATTCAATCCGAAATCTTCGTGCATCCATGACATGTACCCGGCATAGATGTGATTGCCTTCGTCCCAGGTGAGCGAATTGGCATCCGCGATGCAGGAGAGCTGGAACGCCAGTAGAGCAAGAAGAAAGATCAGGCCGGAGAGAGTGAGCAAGCCCCGGCGGTTTTCGTCAAGTTTCATGTTTGCCTCAAGCCTAAGGCTTAGATCCCGAACTTTGTGCCGCTGCCGCGAGTTTGGGCTTGGCGGCCTGCAACTTTGCCAGCGACCGGGCAAGGCGGTGTTGGAAACAACGCCAGTCCATGTTGTCTGGGCCAAGCTCGATGACGATAGCATTCGCCACGCAACCGCCGTCTTTGGCCTTCAGTTTCACCGTTTGGGTGTAGTTGCCCCGTGCGCCGATCACAACGAACCGCGCCCTCTGCCCGAAGTCATCCATCGAAATTACTGCGTAATTGCGTGGGTTGTCGAGCGTGTCATGCACAGCCGCCCAAAGATCGTTGCAGGAAACAGGATAGACGTCGGGTCGTTTGGCCGTCGCGGGAGCAGCAACAATAAGGATAAGAGATGACGTTACAAGAAACTTGAGCATTCCCGTTCTCCGGCGTGCGAGACGGTAACGGAAGACAGTTCCGGCTCGTAACGCACCGCACCGGGGATTATATACGCGCATACGGCTGAAGCTGTGTGATGTTCAGAGCCGAATGTTGGCGGGAAAAAGGCCGCTGGCCCATTTCAGTCTTCGGAAGTATTTAGGGCCACGGCGGCGCGGATCAGGGCTTTCAGGGCCTTCTCGTTGACTTTGTCGCCTTCGTGGAAGTCGATGGCGCGCCTCAGATTCCCCTCGAGACTGGCATTGAAGAGACCCGCGGGGTCCTCCAAAAAGGCACCCTTGGCGAAGGTCATCTTGACGACACTCTTGTGGGTTTCGCCGGTGCAGATCATTCCGCCGTGAGACCACACAGGCACTCCCCAGGGGTTAGACGGTTTCTTCCACTTGGACTCCTCGACGACTTCAGGGTCGGCTTGCTTGATCAAAGCGCGGATGCGGGCAAGCATCTTTACGCGCCAGTCGCCCAGATCATGGATTTTCGCGTCGATCGAAGTAGATGCGGGTTCGACTTCCGGGGAGATTTTCTTTTTCATGTGAGCGCCTCCTTTCGTCCAACATAACTCAGGGGCTAAAGCCCATAGTTTATTTTGCGGCATTTGTGGCACGATTGAAGTCGTGCCCTTTCAAAACTGCGCTGGCTGCGGAGTTTTTGCGCGAGCTGCTAGTACTATGTTGTACCCGGGTTAAGTGTCGCCGCGGTGACAAGTGCCCGGGCCTGAAGGCCTCGTAATTGGGCCGTTTTTCAGGGGGTTGAAACCCCCTGCTCCCTTCGGAACTTCGGATTTACAACTGTAGTGCCAGAGCGTTGTTTGGTGAATTGGTCATGCGTACAAGCGCCAGAGAACATTTTCCGCAGCGGCTAAAGCCGGATTCATTTTGCCTCGTTTACGGCACGACTGAAGTCGTGCCCTGACACACAACATGTCGATTTGGCATTGACCAAACATTGCCTAGCGAGGTGTCCCTAAAGTCCGCTTCATAAAGCACGAAAGACAAAAGCGGATTCTTCGACTCGCCACCCCCAAACTGAAAGACGTTCGGGGCCCCGTTCGCTCAGAATGACAGCCAGTTTCGTGTTGCCTATTTCGGACTCATGACGCTAGCGCTATGAATCCGAACTTTACTCGACCTGCAAACTCGTTTCCGCAGTGGCCAGGGAGTTGCCGCCGACCCAGATTTTATAGGTCGTTGGTTCTATCGTGCGCTTGATTTCGGCGTTATAGAAGTTGAGCTCATCGAAGCCGAGGGGAAACTCGATGTGCTTCTGCTCCCCGGGGGCCAGGGTGACGCGGGCAAAGCCCTTCAACTCGCGGACTGGCTGCGAGACACTGGCCGCGGTGTTGCGGATGTAGAGCTGGACGACTTCGGTTCCGCCGACGCTGCCGGTGTTTCTTACGTCTACGCCCACGACGGTTACCGGCTGGTGTGCGGAGGCTATCACGTCGCGCGCCAGAACTTCAGCGTGGCTGATGGTCGGCTGGGAGTAGCTGAAACGCGTGTAACTCAGTCCCCATCCGAAGGGATAGAGCGCCGAATTTTCTTCATCCACATAGCGCGACACATACTTTTCGGTAGTATTCGCGGGGATGTGGCTCAGGTCTCCATGCGCGGGCCGCCCGGTGGGAAGCTGGGCGTAATAGAGGGGTTCCTGGCCCACAGCTCTGGGAAAACTGGCGGGAAGCTTGCCCGAGGGATTTGCATCGCCAAAGAGCACATCGGCGATGGCGTGGCCGGCTTCGATGCCGGGGCTCCATGCCTCAAGGATGGCGGGGACGTGCGCGGCGGCCCACTTCAGCTCGAGCGGGCGGCCGGCCAGCACAACCAGAATCACAGGCTTACCGGTGGCTACGACGGCCTCAAGCAATTGTTCCTGTGAGCCGGTAAAGCCCAGAGTCGTGCGGCTTCCGGCTTCGCCTTCCATCCAGTCGGCAGGCTCGCCGAGGGACAGGATGGCCACGTCGGCCTTCTGTGCGGTTTGGACGGCTTCGGCGATGGTCCTGGCGTCGTCGGGAATGGGCAGCGGCGTATCGGCAGGGAGCTTTTCGTAGACCCGCTGAAGGATGTTTGCGTCTTCGCCGGAGAGCAGACCGCAGCCCTGGGCATAGAGAAGCTTGTCGCCGAGGCGCTCGGTGAGCGCGGTTTTCAGCGTGACGGCGTATTTGGGATCGCCGGTGACATTCCATGCGCCGAGCATTTCACGCTGGTCGTCAGCCAGGGGGCCGATCAAAGCTACTCGCTTGGCTTTGGACGTGAGCGGTAACAGAGTTCCCACGCCCTCAACAGGGTCGTTTTTGAGGAGAACAAATGTTTCTTCAGCCACCTTGCGGGCGGCGGCGCGGCGCTCGGGCGTGGCGTCGTAAGCTGGGCCGACCTCGGTATAGGGATGATCGAAGAGGCCGAGCGCGAACTTGACGCGGAGGATGCGGCGGACCGCTTCATCGACCACGCTCTCGGGAATTTTGCCTGCGCGTACCTGCGGGGCAATGACCGATCCGTAGAGGCCGCCCACCATATCCATCTCGACGCCGGCCTCGAGGGCAAGGCGGGCCACGGTCGCATCGTCCGCGCCAATGGCATGGTTGCGCAGCTCGGGAATGGATGTCCAGTCGGAGACGACAAAGCCGTCGAATCCCCACTCGTTGCGCAAAATTTGGGTCAGGATGAAGGGATTGGCGCTGGCGGGAACGCCGTTGAAGGTGTTGAAGGAGCTCATCAGCGTGGCAGCGCCGGCCTCGACCGCGGCGTGGTAAGGCTCGAGATAGACCTGGCGCAGCATGATCTCGCTCATATCCACGGCGTTGTATTCGCGGCCGGCGATGGCGGCTCCGTAAGCGGCAAAGTGCTTGACGCTGACGGCGACGGAATCGGGCCTGGAGAGATCGTCCTGCTGGTAGCCCTTGACCCAGGCGCGGGCCATGGCGGAACCGAGATAGGGGTCTTCGCCGGCAGACTCGACGATGCGCCCCCAGCGCGGGTCTCGGGCGATGTCGACCATGGGCGAGAAGACCCAACTGAGGCCGTCGGCGCGAGCTTCCACAGCGCCAAAGCGCGCTGCCGTTTCAGCGGCGGAGGGGTCCCAGCTTGCTGCAAGGGCCAGAGGCACAGGGAAGATCGTGCGATGGCCATGAATCACGTCGCGCGCGAAGAGGATGGGGATGTGTAGTCGCGACTTCTCGACAGCGATGTGCTGAAAGTGATTGGTCGCCTCTGCGCCCACGATGCCCTGCATGGAGCCGACCTGGCCCTTGGCGGCCATCTCGTCATATTTCAGGTTGGAGGAGCCGGGGCCGGTAGCGTAGTCGACCGTATACTGCGCCAGCTGCCCAACCTTCTCGTCGAGCGTCATCTTTTTCAAGAGCGCCTCAACGCGGGCATTCAATTCGCTTGACGCGAGCTGCGGGTTGGGAACGGGCTTAGTCTGTGCGATAGCTGGGAGGAAACCGAGAAGAGCGACCGGCAATACTGAGAGAAGTATGCGGAAGGGACGAACAGAAAAGGTTTTCATGTCCCGGTCAGGATAAACCGCTTGCGTCAGGGTTGTCAGGGGTTGGCCGGCGGGGGTAGTGGTCAGTTTGCCAAAGCTATTCCTCAGGGGCTAAAGCCCACTTAGATTTTTGCTGGGTTTATGTACGGGCTGAAGCCCGTACCCTTCAAACTGACCTACTACCCCGGCATGAGAGTCCGAACGGGGTCAGGCGCGTAAACTGGGCGCATATCTTCTTTTCTTTTTCCCATCGGAGGGAAGCATGGCGAGGCTTGGCGCATTCTGTTTTCCGGGGACCGGGCACCTGAACCCGATGACCGCGCTGGCGCGGCGCTTGCAGGAGCGGGGCCACACGGTGGTGATCTTTGGAATTGCCGACACGGAAGCCCCGGTGAAGGCGGCGGGGGTGGAGTTTTGCCTGATTGGGGAGAGTGACTATCCGCCTGGAACGCTGGAGAAGCTGGACCGGCATCTGGGCGAGCTGAAGGGGCTGGCGGTGTTCCGCTTCACGATTGAGCGGATCAAGAACACTGCGCGCATGGTGCTGCGCGACGGACCGGACGCTGTGCGGCGGGCCAAGGTGGAGGCGCTTCTTGTGGATGAAGCGGACTTTGCGGGCAACGTGGCGGAGTATCTTGGACTTCCTTTCGTATCGATCGCCTGCATTCCGCCGCTCATTAAAGGCGACCGGTATCCGCCTTTCTGTTTTGGGTGGAGCGCCGGACAGGATTGGGGCAGCCGGTTGCGCAATCGGTTTGGGGTGCGGCTGCTGAGTGGTGTGGCGGCTCCGATCTTCAAGGCGATCAACGAGCAGCGAAGGGTGTGGGGGTTGAAGCCGCAGAGTTCCTCGGGCGGTTTTCTGTCGCCGCTGCTGAGGGTGACGCAGTTGCCGTCGATTCTGGAGTTCGATGTGGGAGCGTGGCCGCCTTTGTTGCACTACACCGGTCCGTTTGTAGATGAGCGGCAGCGGCCCGCGATTGAGTTTCCGTGGGAGCGATTGGACGGGCGTCCTCTGGTGTATGCCTCGCTGGGCACGCTTCAGAATGGGTTAGAGGCGATCTTCAGGACTATCGCGGCCGCGTGCGCGGGGCTCGATGCGCAGCTGGTGATCTCGCTGGGAGGCGGGCTCGAGCGGGAACGGCTCAGGGCTCTGGCCGGCGATCCGATTGTGGTGCGGTTTGCGCCGCAACTGGAGATCCTGAAGCGCGCGTCGGCGGTGATTACCCATGCGGGGCTGAATACGGTGCTCGAGTCGCTTACCGAGGGCTTGCCCATGGTTTGCATACCGCTGGGCAACGATCAACCGGGAGTGGCGGCACGGGTGGCCGCACGGGGCGCCGGCCTGGTGGTGCCGCGGCGCAGGCTGAACGCGCTGCGCTTACGCTCGGCGGTGCGGGCGGTTCTTGAGGAGGGAAGATACCGGCAGGCAGCGGGCGCGATGCAGACCGCGATTCGGGCCGTGAATGGCCTAGAACAGGCAGCGGACCTGATCGAGGACGCGCTGAAGATCAAGATGCGCGTTACGGCGTGATCGTCTGACGCGTTCGATCTTATACAAAAAAGCGGCGGGACAGATCGAGTGACCTGTCCCGCCGCGTTGTTGCTGTTAGTTAGTTGATGGTGCAAGCCGTTCCGTTCAGCTTGAAGGTGGTGGGTACCGTGTTGGCGCCGGTTGAGGAGCCGTTGAAGCCGAAGCCGGTGTAGCTTCCGCCGGCGGGAATGTTCTGCCATGTCTGGCCGGACTGTTCGCTCACCGTGACGTTGGCGCCGCTCTGCGCTACAGTTCCATTCCACGAACTGGTGATGGTCTGTCCGTTGGCGAAGCTCCAGGTCAACGACCAGCCACTCAGAGTGGTGCTTCCGCCGTTCTTGATGGTGACGTTGGCTCCGAACTGGGTGCTGTTGTATTGCGAGATCGTGTAGTCAACGGTGCATGCGGAGCCGCCGGTGCCACCGCCGCCACCGGAGGAACCGGAGGAGTTGACGGTCAGGTTAATGGTTGTGGTCGCTTTGATGCTTCCCGAGGTTCCAGTGATGGTGACCACGGACGAGCCAGTAGCGGCCGAGCTGCTGGCCGTCAGCGTGACCGCGCTGCTTCCGGTGGTGGGGTTGGTGCCGAAGGACGCGGTGACGCCGCTGGGCAACCCGGAGACGGCAAGCGTTACGCTACCGCTGAATCCGCCCGAGTCCGCGACCGAGATGGTGTCGGCTGCCGACTCACCCTGAGTGACAGAGACCGACCCTGCGGAAGGCGACAGCGTGAAGCTGGGCGTGCCGCCGCCACCGCCGCCGCCGGAGCAAGACCCTGCACATACGGTCGCGTTCACTGACCCGCTCGCGCCGTTATAGGCTTCGGTCCCGAGGATCTGATAGTTGAAAGAACCCAGAGACATCCCCAGACTGCTCCAGTGGCTGAAGTGGTTGGCGGTGGTGACTACGTTGTTCTGTCCGGTCGAAGCCCCGCCCCAGGCATCCAGATACTGCTCGAAAGTTTGAGTGCCCTGGATGGAAGGCTGGTTGACCTGCTGATGCTCCCAGGTAGTGTATGTGTGCCCATCGCTGGTAAGACTGCCCTTCTGGGTTGCGTTCCCCGTATACAGCGAACCAAGCTCGGTGATGTAATACTCGACGAGCGGGCTTGTCATCCACCCATAAATAGAAATGGTGTTATAGCCGCTGGCGGAGCCGACGTTGTAGCCAATCACCTGCTCGCTGCCGGGATTGAAGCCTTTGCCGCCGACCACATCACTGACACCAGACCATGTAATCGCGTAATTGCCGGCCGCTCCCAGTGTCATGTTTGCCGACCCGCCACTGCTATACAACGAATAGTAGAAACCGTTGTTGGTGCCTGTGCCATTGCCACTTACCGTTTGGGCGTTTGCCGCCATTGTTACACAACCCGCCGCGAGAGCGACGAGGCCTATTTGTTGAACTCGTGAAGAAATGAACCTCATTGATATCTCCCTTTTTTGGTTTCTGTTTTTTGGTTTTCTAAACGTCAGACTGGTGCGGTGAACACCAGAGAAACGGGTTCTTTGGCAACTTCATGAAACATTGACTTGTCCGTCACGGCGCGAGTCAATCCAACTTGCAAATGGATTGAGCGTTCGATTGCCGCAGCACACCTGACAGCACGAACGAGCGCACTCCCGGCAGTCCTATCCCTGATGTTTCATTCAAGACATTGCGTCTCCTTATCAAAAGGAGATTGAGGATTCCCGCAGCCGTCATCCCCGGTTGTTCCGGGAACCGGCCATCTTGGAAAACAAGGAGTCAGAACGGATCGCTGCGCTACCTGCGGGGAAAATGCTGATAAACAACGAGGCGCGCACAAAAACCGATTCTCGAACTGCTCACTGCACGTGACGGGCTTGAACGCTGCGCGAGTAAGCTAGGTTCAAGACCAATGATCGTTGGTTCGACGACCACGGAGAAACGTACAGTACGGTCCTACTCTGCTGTCAAGGAAAAATCGTTGTTTCGCGGGAAAATTTACCGTTTTATTAAAAGGATTCAGTAAAGTGATTTTCTTCGTGAGTTCGTGCTGAAAGGATTAAGTATTCGCTCCAAGGATTCATGCATTTACTAAAAGGTTTAAGTACTAGGGCCAATCATTTCCGCAATGAGATTTCAGGTTTTTCAGACGGGCTTTTTCCACAGATCTGGTGGCTTTTCCACAGCCTTTCGGCGGATGCGAGAACCTTTGCATGGTGCCGTGCGGTGGCGGAGGCCGGGATTTTGACCCCTACGTGCCAGAAAAAAGAGCCTCTCGCCCTAAGCCCGGCACATGCACTACTCTTGCCAATGACGCCGATGATCAGGTTTCTTGCCCAGCTCCGGGATGCAATCAGTCAATCCATGGCCCACGACGTGATCAACACGGCGAAGGCCGTGGCCTATTCCGGCATGCTCATGATGTTTCCCACTTTTCTGGTGATGACCACGCTGCTGGCCCAGGTTCCAGCGGGCAACTCCCTGGTGGGCGCGCTGCGCGCCACGTTTGAGCAGCTTCTGCCCGCCGACACCCTGGATATGCTTCAGTCCTACGTGCTCACGCGCCGCATTCACTCCGGCCCGGTGATCCTGTCGGCAACAGGCCTGGGCGTGTTTGCCAGCCTGGGCATGATGCTGTCGCTAATGGAGGGATTTCGCCGCGCCTACCGGCTCCGGCCCGACGAGTGGAGCTTTTGGGGACGCCGGATTCGGGCGCTGCTGCTTGTGCCCATTGCGCTGGTTCCGCTGTCGCTGGCCACTCTCGTGGTGGTCTTCGGCCATCAAATCGAGGGTTGGATGATCGAAAACGCGCGCCACGAGATGCGCCACATCGTGGTGTTCGCCTGGCGCATGGTGCGCTGGTCCATCTCGATGGTGACCAGCGTGAGCGTTCTTGCCTGCCTGTATCATTTTGGCACCCGGCGGAAGGAACATTGGTTTCGGGTTGCTCCCGGCGCCGTCACAGGCACCCTCTTGTGGTTCCCGACCACGCTGGCGTTTGGCTGGTATGTCACGCGCATTGCCGACTATACCGTTCTTTACGGCTCGTTTGGCGCCGGCATCGCTACCCTAGTCTGGCTCTACATCACTGCGTTCAGCGTGCTGATCGGCGCGGAACTGAACGGCGCACTTTTTCGGGAGCGGCAGGAGCAGATTTCCATCGACGGTTAAGCAGATGTGGATTCTTCCGCCTGTGACGGATCCCATCGTCCGTTGCCCCTTGGCCTCGGGGTAAACGCATGTAAATCTCCCCGATCGCGATCCGTGATCGATTTTGTAAAAGGGCACGACTTCAGTCGGGCCGCACATAGGCAACAAAAACACGGGGGCCTTGGCCCCTGTACGCGGCATCGGCCAGCAATCGGCAAAGGGCGTGGGAATATTGGCAGGGGCTAAAGCCCTTATGATCTGTCGCTTTCGTGGTGGCCCGACTGAAGTCGTGCCCTTGTTACAAAGCGCAATGAATTCAATGTTTTTGCGCAGTGGCCTTTCCTTACTAGATGGATTTAGATGCGTTTGTCCTGGCGGTGGCCTGCCGGATGCAGGGTGCTCTTCCGTCCTGCGTGTACAATAAAACGAACCGCACACCCATCACCCCTATTACCTAAACTGACGTTATTCCCAATAGAACCCCTCATGGAGTGTAGCCATGTCTTTCGCCGAAATGATCCTGACCGATTCGCCGATCCAACGCCGTGCGAAAATCGTCGCCACACTTGGGCCATCCTCGAACACGGAGCCGGTGATCCGGGAGATGGTGCGCGCCGGCGTGGATGTGGTGCGCCTGAACTTTTCCCATGGCTCGCACGAGCGGAAGCTGGCGGTGATGCGGATGATCCGCAATGTGAGCCGGGAGGAGCGCAAACCGCTGTGCATCCTGGGCGATCTGCAAGGGCCGAAGATTCGCACTGGCACTCTCAAGGGCGGCTTGCCGGTGCAATTGGTGGCGGGCCAGCGGCTTACCATCACGCCACGGGAGGTGGAAGGCACAGCTTCAGTGGTGAGCACCACCTTCAAGACGCTCGCGGAGAATGTCGAACAGGGTTCCCACATCCTGCTCTCCGATGGCCTGATCGAGCTGCGAGTGCATGAGTTGAACGACGACGATGTGATTTGCGATATTGTGAATGGCGGCTTGTTGGGGGAACACAAAGGCATCAATCTTCCCGGCATTCCGGTGCGGGTTCCCTCGCTGACAGACAAGGACGCCGAGGATCTTGAGTTCGCGCTCAAGAACGGGGTGGACGCGATCGCCGTATCTTTCGTTCGCACGGCGGAGGACGTTCGCCTGGTGCGCAACCGCGTGGCCGCCTTAGGCTATGAAACCTGGATCATCGCCAAGCTGGAGAAACCGCAGGCTATCGAGCACCTGGACAGCATTCTGCAGGCCTCCGACGGCATCATGGTGGCGCGCGGCGATCTGGGCGTGGAAATGCCGCCGGAGAAGGTTCCGGCCATTCAGAAGCACATCATCCGTCGCGCCGCCGAGTATCGCAAGCCGGTGATCACGGCCACGCAGATGCTGGAGTCGATGATCGACAATCCGCGCCCCACTCGCGCCGAGGTCTCCGACGTGGCCAATGCGGTCTACGATGGCACCGACGCCGTGATGCTCTCTGGAGAGTCGGCGGTGGGCAAGTACCCGGTGGAGTCGGTTGCCATGATGGCCCGGATTGTGAAGGAAGCCGAGGTTCACATCAAGCTGGATGCCCACGAGCCCAAGGAACGGCTCAGCCATCTCTCCATTGCCGAGACGATTTGCGAGGCCACGGCCCACGCCGCCGATGACCTGGACCTGCGGGGTATTGCTCTCTTCACCGAGTCGGGATACACGGCCCGCCAGCTCTCGAAGTACCACCCCTCGGCTCCCATCTTCGCGCTGAGCCCGGTTGAGGTGACCATCAATCGGCTCAACCTGCTTTGGGGCACCACGCCTATCCGCTGCCCCAAGGTAAACAGCACGGAGGCCATGGTCGATTGCGCCGAAAGCTTGCTGGAGCAGAGCGGCTACGTCCGCCCCCGCGAGGTCATCGCCATCGTCGCCGGAACCCGCACCAAGTCAGGGTCCACCAACTTCCTGCGCCTGCACGTGATGGGAGAGCGCAACCAGGCGGGCGCACGGTTCTTCGCTCCTCATGAACAAGAGACGGTGCCCCACCCAGAGCCGGAGACTTCCGCTGGCACGCCGAAGGGCCCGGCGCCAAAGGCTGCCAAAGCTCCAGCAAAGCCCAAATAACACGCCTCGGCATTTTGACTGCACTTCATGATGACCAGGCTACTGTTCCGTCTTGCGTTCGGCGCGAATCGACAGTAGATTGAACCAACCGGAGATAGCCATGCAGGAACTTATCAAAAAGCTGCTTGCTGCGCTGCCGCTCTACTGCCGCCAAATGCTCGCGCTGCTGTCTGGCCCAAGAACAGCCATCCTGCAACAGGATCTCGATTCAGACTCGGCGCTGGAGCAGGCACTCACCTTCATTGCCGTATCCTTTGGGATTGCCTACATCGGCCAAATACCCCTGCTTCCCGGCGGGCACAGCACAGCAGAGACTTTCGGCATCCTCGCTGTCGGCTTGGCTTTCGCATTTGGATTGAACGTGATCCTGGTGATTCTAGCCTGGAGAATCGTCGGAGGCAGGCTTGCTGGCAAGAAGATACTCATCGTCACCTGCTACTTCTGCGGTGTTTCCACGATCTTATGCCTGGCGATCTCGCTTCTAGCTTTGGGAACCTTCAAGGTCATGGATCCGAGTCTCTACCAGCAATACCTGAGTGGCACCTTTGACGATCCGAGCAACTCACTCAAAAACGGCGGCTACGTGGCCTTCCTCGTCCTCATGGGCATCGCAGTCGTAGTAGTGTATGCATGGATATTCTGGATATGGGGCGCGTATCGCCAGCTCATGCAACTTAGCAGAATGCGATCCGGTATTGCCTTTTTTCTCTTTACAACTTTTAGTCCGTTGCTTTTTCTCGTTCAGTTTTTGATGACTGCCCCGATCTTGATGCCTCGCACCACCCCACCCATGCCTGACGACCTCAAGGGAAGGTGGCAGTCCACCGGGCCGACCGATGCCATTGGTATTATTGGGAACGGCAATGTCACGTATAACTTTTACGCTCCATGGCTGAGAATCATCCCGAACGGCGAATACAAGATGGAGGCATACGAGCGGCACGCTGTGAGCAATGCCACATGCACAGTCGATGTTTTGCGAACGGAGTGGGGCTGGGCAACCGTTCATGATTCGAATCTTGTGCTCAGCCCGTTTTATGGCGGCCAGACCACAGCGGATCATTGTGCTGGAACGAATGTGTACGCGCCTACAAAACCGGCCACAGCGAAATATCAGTACCAGATTATCCAAGCGCCATCCGGCTGGACCCTGCATCTCAGCAACCGATTGGGCGGGGCCAACTTCATACCGAAGAATCCCTAGCGGTTTCGTAGGTATTTGCAAGGACAGAACCTTCTGCGGTTGCCGGAATGCTGGGCGCTCCCATCCTCTCCGCGCTTCGGTAGACTGGCAGAGGGTAGAATATGTCAAACGTGGCCAACGAATTTTATTCTAATGTGCAAATCGCGCGCAAAAGGATATTCAAGCGATATGTCACATGGTTTCTGTTTTTTTTTGCGAGTATAGCAGTACAGCAGTTCGTTCAACCGTTTTCCGATTTCATTTTAATGGCCGCCTTGCTCGCTTGCGGAGCCGTGCTTTTGTCGTCTCCGATTCGGAGGCTGCAAAAGATGCCCTGCCCCTATTGTCATTACCCGGCTCGTGTCGGCATATTGCCATTCCGACATTTTAGGTGTATGCATTGTCACAAAAGCGTCGGGCAAGGCATGGAGGCGAACCAGAGAGACTGAATTGCAACGGCGCTCCGCAAGGATGAGTCGGCAAGGCCGGTGGCTCCCATGTCGAGGCGGCTCCCACCCTAACCGCAAAAACAAGAACGCGGCGAGGGTGGGGGACCCAGTTTTGGGTTCGATTGGAATTACTTCGCAGCCAACTGGCGCAGCACATACTGTAGGATGCCGCCGTGCTCGAAGTACTCGATCTCCTGCGGCGTGTCGATGCGAACCTTGGCGGTGAACTGCTTCACGGCGCCGTCGGCTGCGACCGCTTTTACGGTCAGATCTCGGCCGCTGGCCAGTCTCTCGTTCAACAGATTGGTCAGTCCCGCGAAAGAAAAAACCTCTTCGCCGGTGAGACCGAGTGACTCGACGTTCTGGCCATCCGCAAACTGCAAAGGCAGAATCCCCATTCCAACGAGATTCGACCGGTGAATGCGCTCGAAGCTCTCGGCGATGACGGCGCGCACGCCAAGCAGCTTCGGTCCTTTGGCTGCCCAGTCGCGCGAGGAGCCGGAGCCGTACTCTTTGCCGGCGAGAATGACCAGAGGCACGCCGCGCTCGGCGTACTTCACACTGGCGTCGAAGATGGACATCGGCTCGCCCTCGGGCAACAGCCGCGTGACGCCGCCCTCGGTGCCGGGCGCCAGCTTGTTGCGCAGCCGCACGTTGGCGAAGGTGCCGCGTACCATGACTTCATGGTTGCCGCGCCGCGAGCCGTAGCTGTTGAAGTCTGCCGGCTTGACGCCATGTTCGGAGAGGTATTTTCCCGCCGGGCCATTGGCTTTGATGGACCCGGCTGGCGAAATATGGTCGGTGGTGACCGAGTCGCCCAGCACCGCCAGCACGCGCGCGCCCAGAATGTCGGTGACCGGGGCGGGCGTGCTGGTGATGCCGTCAAAGTACGGCGCTTTGCGGATGTAGGTCGAGTCTGGCTCCCACTGATACACGTCGCCGGTGGGAAACTTCAGCCCCTGCCAGTTGGCGTCACCGTCGGATACCGTTGCGTACTCTTTGCGGAAGCTCTCGCTGGACAATCCTTTTTCAATGGCCGCGGCCACCTCTGCTTGCGTGGGCCAGATGTCCTTGAGATAAACGGGGTCGCCGGCTTGGTCAGGCCCGAGCGAATCGGTGTCGAAGTTGTGGCCGATTTTGCCGGCCAGGGCATAGGCCACAACCAACGGCGGGCTCATGAGGTAATTGGCGCGCACGTCCACGTTCACGCGGCCCTCGAAGTTGCGATTGCCACTCAGTACGCTCACCGCAACCAGCCCATGCTCGTCGATGCTCTTTGATACATCGGCGGGCAACGGGCCGGAGTTCCCGATGCAGGTGGTGCAGCCGTAGCCCACCACGTTGAAGCGCAGCTTTTCCAGATACGGCAGCAGCCCCGCCTTGGTGTAGTAATCGGTGACCACGCGCGAACCTGGCGCCAGCGAGGTCTTTACCCACGGCGGTACGGTGAGGCCTTTTTCGACCGCTTTTTTGGCCAGAATGCCCGCAGCTACCATCACCGAGGGGTTCGAGGTGTTGGTGCAGCTGGTAATGGCCGCAATCACGACCGACCCGTGATCGAGATATTTATCTGGATCGACGCCAAAACGCCCCTTCACGGTGGTTGTGACTTTCAAAGCCGTGTCGTCCCCTACGACGGAGGCGTGAGCGGATGAGGTCGTAGGTCCTTCGTTTTCTTCTGCCGCGACCGCAACGGCGGTGTCGGTGACCGCATTGCGCTGCCACGCGACTGCTGTGCGTGTGCCGAGGGGTTTGGCTGTGGGCGCAAGCAAGCTGGGCAACTGCTGCGCAAAGCTGGCCGCAGCATCCCTGAGCAGTACACGATCCTGGGGGCGTTTGGGTCCGGCAACGCTGGGCTCGACCGCGCCCAGGTCCAGCTCCAGCGTCTGGGTGTACTCGGCCTCTGGCGAGCTAGCTGTGTGGAAGAGGCCCTGTTCCTTGTAGTAAGCCTCGACCAGAGCAATCTGCTCCTCGCTGCGGCCAGTCAGCCGCAGATAACGCAGGGTCTCGGCGTCTACCGGGAAGATGCCGCAAGTGGCACCGTACTCGGGAGCCATATTGGCGATGGTTGCGCGGTCGGCCAGCGAAAGCTCGGCTACTCCCGGGCCATAGAATTCGACAAACTTACCAACTACGCCCAGCTTGCGCAGTGCCTGGGTCACCGTCAGCACCAAGTCGGTGGCTGTGGCTCCTTCGCGCAGCTTGCCGGTCAACTTGAAGCCAACGACCTGCGGCACGAGCATGGAGACTGCCTGGCCGAGCATCGCCGCTTCGGCCTCGATGCCACCTACGCCCCAGCCGAGTACGCCCAGCCCATTAATCATGGTGGTATGCGAGTCGGTGCCTACCAGCGTGTCCGGGTAAGCCACTGACTCACCATCGATCTGCGAGGTGAAGACCACGCGCGCCAGGTATTCCAGATTCACCTGATGGCAGATGCCCATTCCGGGCGGCACGGCTGAGAAGTTGTGAAATGCCGTCTGTCCCCACTTCAAGAAGGCATAGCGTTCGCGGTTTCTCTGAAATTCCAAGAGAGTATTTGCCGCAAGAGCGCCCACGGCGCCGAACTCATCGACCTGGACCGAATGGTCGATCACCAGCTCGGCTGGGACCAGCGGATTCACGCGCTCCGGATCGCCGCCCAGCGTCTTGATGGCGTCGCGCATGGCGGCAAGATCGACCACAGCGGGTACGCCGGTAAAGTCCTGCATCAGCACGCGCGCGGGCATGTAGGCGATTTCGCGGCTGGGCTCGGCCTTGGCGTCCCAGTTGGCAAGGAACTCGATGTCCGCGGCGGTGACATTCACACCGTCTTCGCGACGCAACAGGTTTTCAAGCAGAATCTTGAGGCTGAAAGGCAGGCGGGTGAGGTCGAATCCGCGTGCTGTGAGGGCAGGGAGGCGATAGATTGTGTAGGCGCGATTGCCGGAGGTGAGCGTGGCCTTGCTGGCAAAGCTGTTCATCTTGGGAAAGCCTTTCTATCCGTGCAGTGGCGGATGGATCTAAGAGGTTCAACGTCGGAAGCTCCGCCGCGCGGAGATTCGCTGTGCCGACCGGGCGTCACGGGTCTAGCCCCTGCGGGAGGCCGGAGAAGCCACAAGGCGGGACTTATGACGACACAAATCGATGGGCATGGAGGACTCAGAGGGAAGGGCGGCGTCCACGGTCGCGCCGGCCGCGACGAAAACGCCTGAGGCTCGGCGTTGCCTTTGCCGGAATGTCGTTGCGGAGTCGCATGGCTTTCAAGCAAATTCTAACGCGAAATGCGCGGCGAGGAAACTAGATAATTCAGGAGGAATGCTCTCAGTGCTTGGGGATTGATAAAATGGGGCATGAGCAACGACCCAGCCGTGATTGAGGAGATGCTGAGTACGGCACGGACCATCGCTGTGGTGGGCATGAGCGACAAAACCTGGCGGGCCAGCTATAACATCGGTAAGTATCTGGCCGCCAACGGCTATTACACGATTCCGGTGAATCCGGCGCTCGACCAGGTGCTTGGAATCAAGTGCTACCCGGACCTGGATGCGGCACAGACCGCGGCGGAGCAGTCGACCGGCGCCGGTATCGATCTGGTCAACGTCTTCCGCGCCTCTGAGCACGTACCGACCATCGTGAACGATGTCATCCGGCTGGGCATCCGTTCTCTGTGGCTACAGGATGGCGTGATCCACGACGAGGCAATCGCGCGGGCCCGAGCCGCCGGAGTGAAGTGCGTCGAGAACGATTGCATCTACCGGCGTCATGCGATGCGGACGGATTTGCAATCCAGACCTTGAATTCAGGAACTTGCTGCGACTATCGTCCGCTACACTGAGTCCAACGCTTATGAGCCAGTCGTCCGCGGTTATGCGCCTTCCCCGATTTATCTTCGTGTTGCTGGCTTTGCTTGCCGCGGGATTGCCGGCGCGGGCTGTGTCGAGTTCGGCGGACGCGGACCACGTGCATGTGGGACTAGTTTATCCAAACGGAAATCTTTATCCGGGTGCAGGGAACTATGGCGGACTCTACTTCAAGCTGGAGCGGGGCTGGCACGTCTACTGGAAAAATCCAGGCGATGCTGGCGAACCTCCGCACATCCAGTGGACGCTTCCAAAAGGAATCACCGCTGGACCCATGCAGTTTCCCAAGCCGAAACGGCTACCGCTTGGGCCGTTGATGGACTACGGATACGAAGATGCAGTTCTGTTTCCGTTCAAGTTGGATGCGGCCAAAGCGGTCAAGACCTACTCGACCGTACTTCATGCCAAAGTCGATTGGCTCGTTTGCCGCACGGTTTGCATTCCCGGCAAGGCGGAGCTGGATCTGCCGCTTCGGGTATTAGCGGAAGAACCAATGGCGGAGATAGTGTCCCCGTCGGAGGTAGAATTTTTCAATTGGTTGGAGGCACTACCCAAATCTCTACCGTCGAGCGCCAAGCCCGTTTTTCAACCAACGCCAACAGGCTTCCGCCTCTCCGTCGAAACGGGCCAGCGGGAGACGCAGGCTGCGTTCTTCCCTTCGGATCAGAACATTCTGGACAATCCGTCTCCGCAAAAAGTGACACCGACAGCGAAGGGCTTTGTGCTGGACCTCAAAAAGGACGCGAATCTCACCGCGAATCCGGCGCTATTGAAGGGGGTTCTGGAGCTTTCAGGCGGGAGGGCATATGAGATTGCGGCGACGCCGGGAACGGTTGCTGCTGGCCGACCGCCTTTTGCCGGGGGATTGCTGGCACGGACGGCGGGGTTGGCGTTTCTCGGTGGACTGCTGCTGAACCTGATGCCTTGCGTGTTTCCGGTGCTGTTTTTGAAGGGGCTGGCGCTGGTGCATTCGGGACACAAAGAACTGCATCAACTCAGGGCGCATGGGTTGGTTTACACGGCGGGCATTGTGGTTTCGCTCTGGGCGCTGGTGGCCGCGCTGCTGGGATTGCGGGCGGCGGGAGCCACACTGGGCTGGGGATTTCAGTTTCAGTCGCCGGTGTTTCTGGCGCTGATGGCGGGGTTGCTGTTCTTTCTGGGACTATCGCTGGCGGGGCAGTTCGAGATAGGGCTAACGCTGACGGGGGCGGGCGGGGCGCTTGCCCAGAAGCAAGGGTACACAGGCAGTTTTTTTACGGGCGTGCTGGCTGTGGTGGTGGCTACGCCATGCACCGCGCCGTTTATGGGAGCGGCCGTCGGCTATGCGCTCAGCGCACCTGCGGCGGTGACCTTTGCGGTGTTTACGGCGCTGGCACTGGGGCTGGCCGCGCCGTATGTCGCGCTTACGCTGCAACCGGCGTGGACGCGGCTGCTGCCTAAACCCGGAGCCTGGATGGAGGTTTTGCGGCAGGCCGTTGCGGTGCCGATTTTTGCGACGGTGATCTGGCTGGCGTGGGTGCTGGCGCAGGCTTATGGCGCGGGCGTTCTGGCTGCGCTGCTGGTCAGCCTGTTGTTATTGGCCATTGCGGGGTGGTTCCTGGGCCGCTGGCCGGCCAGACGTTGGGCGACAATAGTCGCGGCAGCGATTGTGCTGGGCGTGATTGGTCTCTGCGCCGTTGCGCCTGGAAAGCTGGCTGCTGCCCCGGAGACTGCGGCTGCTTCGGGGAGGAGCGGACTCTGGCAGCCATGGTCGGCGGGGGCGGTGAGCCGCTCGCTTGCGGCTGGGCAGCCTGTCTTTGTGGATTTCACCGCAAGCTGGTGCCTGAGCTGCCAGGTGAACGAGCGCGTGGCGCTGGGTCAGCCGGAGGTTGTGCAGGCTTTTCAGGCAAGGAATGTGGTTTTGATGAAGGCCGACTGGACCCGCCACGACGAGGCGATTACACAGGCGTTGGCGGCTTTGGGGCGCAGCGGCGTTCCGGCTTATGCGCTCTATGTTCCAGGCCAGACGGATCCGCAATTGCTGCCTGAGGTGCTGACGCCGGGGATTGTGATCGATGCTTTGAGCAAGCTGCCGCAGCGGGGCCACTGAGCTAGAGCATTTTCGGGAATTGTGTAGACCGGAATTTTGTAAGTATCCCACCCATTCCGCAGAAAAACGCGGAATGGGGCACGGAAGTCCAAAGTGAATCCGAAAATGCTCTAGTGTCCTGTCTCCAAAGTTCTTGGCATAAATCCCGAAATGCAGCCGCGGATCCTTCGACTCACCACCCCCAGACTGAAAAGCGTCTGGGGCCCCGTTCGCTTAGGATGACACCCCGTTTGGGGAAATTTGGGACTGTCAAATTATGATGCGAACTTTAGGGACAGGACACTAGTGTGGTGAGTCTGAAGTTCACCGAAGAACAACCGCAGATTCTTCGACTCACCCCCCCCCGAACTGAACAGCGTTCGGGGCCCCGTTCGCTCAGAATGACAGCCAGTTTTGTTATGTGTATTTCGGACTCAGGACACCAGTTGCGAGCTTTCTTGGAAAGATTGCGCAGCGCGCGTCACAAATATCCTTTGCCGGCCACTCTATTGCAGACGGCGCCTGCATGGGCGGTCGATGACGCGCCCTGCACCGAGTTTCGGCGACGCCGGCACCGGAATCCCACAGGGCTCGATGGATCCCAATCGAATGAAAAGCGCCAGAAATTTTATTGTGCTGACGTGTGCGATGAGCTTGGCCGCAGCGGCTTACTCACAGTCCTGGATTTCAAATGCCGGAAACGATATAAACATCTGCTCTCTTACTTCGCCTTGCAGGACTCTGCAGCACGCTGTGGACGTGACCGCCCCGTGGGGCCAGGTTGGCGTGCTCAATGCGGGCGACTACGGTCCGGCCGTAATTACCCAATCGATCAGGATCGATGGCGGCGGTCTGTTGGCGAATGTTGTATTTTCAGGGAATGGCATCACGGTGAAAACGCCTGCCGGAAGTGTGGTTCAGCTACGAAATCTCAGTCTCCATGGCAATGGTGCTACGAATGGAATTCAATTTGAAGGCGCCGGCGGGCTTGACATCGACAATGTACAGGTTACCGGCTTCAATAACAGCTGCATCGTGGCGAGTGGGAACGGCCCTTCCGATGTCGTGATCAAAGACACGACTGCCGAAAACTGTGCCGCTTATGGCATCTATTTAGGGCAAAGTGAAGGCGCCCTCACCGGAAGGATCATCAATACGCATGTTCGTTTCTCTAACTTTGCGCTCTACATTCTCAGGGGGCAGGTGTCCGTCTACGACTCCACATTTTCGTCTCCCGGCAATCCGGGGGCGCTTAATAATTGGGGCATGAGAATCGATGTCGGGTCGTCCGTCCTGCTGGAGAACTGTCAGGTTTCCGGTTTTGTCACCGGAGTTTTTGCTATCGCTGGCGGAACCGTACAATTCAACCGTACTTCCTTCACCAACAATTTCCTCGCTTTGGGGCAGTCGACCGGAACCACCATCTCCAATGGAGACAATGTGTTCTTTGGAAATAGCACGAATGGAACGTTCAACCAAACTGTTGGATTGCAGTAATGCCTCCGGTTCGATCGTGATTTCTCATCAAAAGCCGATTTGCGGTGTGCAAATCGGCTTTTGATGTTACGGATGCGAAATTGCGCACGGCGATCGGTTTCCAGGGCTTACGTCGCGGGCGGCCCTTGCACCAGCCCGATCAGATGGCCCTCGGGATCGAGGAAGCCGGCGAAGATGCCGCCATCGTGGGTGGGCAGCGGGCCATAGGCTCTTTGACCGCCCTTGCTTTCGATCAGTGCCAGCGCGGCAGCCACGTCCGCAACCGCGACATAAAACGTGACGTGAACGCGGCTTTCCCCCATGGCGCCGATGCCGCCGCTGATGCCTGAGCCGGGTTTGGCGATCGAATACCCTTCCGCGATGGGGTCGATCTGCCAGTTGAAAACGCTGGTGTAGAACTCCTCCAATAGCTTTTGATCCTTGCCGAGAATTTCGAAATGCACAACCGGATGGGGATAGGGCATGGGAGCGGCCTCCTGGCAGCGTGACGTGAAGGCAACTCTATACGGTCTCGACCGGCAAAAGCCAATAAAAATCCAATCAATGCGTCTCCGGAAAATAATTTTTAGAATCCGCTTGCATTTTATTACGGATTGCGATATATCTATTGCATATTGCAATGCGGATGCGGCCTAAACGGCGCTACCATTGCAGGCGAGTCCACAGGGATCAGGATAGTGTGTGCAATTTGAAAGGGCTCATCCGCAGGGGCTAAAGCCCATCATTGATTTTGCGCCACTTGCGGCATGACTGAAGTCATGCCCTGACACAAAGCCGAGCCGGACTCAAGTTTTCGGCAAGCTGTGAAGTCGCGCCATGTCGAAAGGCCGGCTTTTTAACCACGGTAGGAAAGCAGGAGCAGCTTTTATGAGGCTGGGCGAGAAAATCCGCTATCTGCGCGAGGTAGAGGGCAGCCTGCGAGGGCTGGACCGCGATCTGAGCCAGCAGGAACTGGTGCGGGCCCTTGAAGTGGAGACCGGTTCCAAGCTGAGCCAAAGCTACATTTCACAGATCGAGAGCGGCGCACGGCCCCACCTGACCAACACCACGCGGCAGATATTGGCCAAGTTTTTCAAGGTGCATCCCGGCTATCTGGTGGACGACCCCGAGGGCTACCACCCCGAGCTGCAAAGCGACCTGCGCAACGTGGAAGACAAGCTCGACCTGTGGCTAGTCTCGGGCGCCGAGCGCTTCCGTCGCGATCCGGAGCTGAAACACGCGCTGCTCACTCTCGCGCGCCACGAACATTCGCGGGAGTGCCTGTTGCTGCTGGAAGCCATTCTGGAGACGCCGGGGCTGACGCCGCGCCTGGCAGAGGTGCTGCGGCCCAAGAACAGGGAACAAGGAACAGGGACCAGGGATCAGAGAACAGAGAACAGAGATCAGAGGCCGAAAACGCGAGGCAGGAAAGGCGAGGCGTAGCGATGACCTGGGAGACTTTTTATTTCGTTTGCTTTCTCGTAGGGCTGTTCCTGAGCGCCTTCTCACTATTGGGCGGTATGGGACACTTTGGCGGGCACATTCATCTGCACGCTACACATGTACCGCACCTTCCGGGCGGCGGGCATGCGGGGCACGTGTCTCACGCCGGTCATGCAGGACAAGGAGGGGGAAGCGCGCGGGGTTCTGCGACCATCCCCTGGTGGAATGGTTTCTCGCTGATGATCTTCCTTTGTTGGTTTGGCGCGGCGGGGTATCTGCTGACGCGCTTCGGCGGATTTGTGGCTGGGGTGGTGGTGGCGCTGGCGGTGGTCTGCGGCGTGGCCGGCGGAGCGATCGTCTTTCTGTTCATGACGAAGGTGCTGTTGCCGCATGAACACGAACTCACCGCGGACGAAACCGAGGTTGCCGGCGTAGTGGGCCGGGTCTCGTCCCCCATACGGGCGGGTGGAACGGGAGAGATTGTGTACCAACAGTTGGGCGCGCACTGCTCAGCCCCGGCGCGCTCCGAGGACGGCGTACCGATTGAAAAACGGGAAGAGGTTTTCGTCGTTCGGTACGAAAAGGGAATTGCGTACGTCCGGCGGTGGGAAGACTTGCCAGAGATTGGCGAGAAGCAGGGGCTAAGGGGCTAGGGACTAAGGGACTAGGGACTAGGACTAAGGGAATCGTTGCTGAGGAGATGCAAATGACGAACACGACCGTGCTGATAGCGGATATGGCCATCCTGGTGGGGATCTTCCTGGTGGGATTGCTGGCCAAAATCTTTCCGAAGAGCGGCCGCAACGCCGGCTCAAAACGGTGAATAGTAACTGAACATTGGCAATGGGCGATTGGTCACAGCAAGTAAACCATCAACCTCTCACCTCCCGGATGAAAGGGCCGGGACTCAAATGAACGACATGCTGAATGGAATTAATGGAATGACGGTTGTGATTGTTGGGCTCGGGGTATTGGCGCTGATCTTCCTGCTGGGCCTGCTGACCTCCCTCTATCGCAAGGCCGGCCCCAATGAGGCTTTGATCGTGTACGGATTCCGCGGCCCCAGGGTCATCAAAGGGCACGGCACCGTGATCTTCCCGATGGTGGAGAGCGCGCGCCAGTTGAGCCTGGAGCTGATGAGCTTCGACGTAGCGCCGAAGCAGGACCTCTATACCAGGCAGGGCGTGGCCGTGACGGTCGAGGCCGTGGCGCAGATCAAGGTGCGCAGCGACCAAGCCTCAATTTTGACTGCGGCCGAGCAGTTCCTCACCAAGGCGCCGGATGAGCGCGAGGGATTGATCCGCCTGGTCATGGAGGGTCATCTGCGTGGCATCATCGGCCAGTTGACGGTAGAGCAGATCGTCAAGGAGCCGGAGATGGTGGGCGACCGGATGCGCGGCACGTGCGCGGAAGAGCTGAATAAGATGGGGCTCGAAGTGATCTCGTTCACCATCAAGGAAGTTCGCGACAAGAACGAGTACATTTCCAATATGGGCCGGCCCGATGTGGCGCGCGTTCGGCGCGATGCCGATGTGGCGACGGCCGAAGCCGAGCGCGACACGGCCATCCAGCGGGCCAATGCGCTGCGCGAGTCCGCGGTGAACAAAGCCAAGGCCGACCAGGAGCGGGTGATTGCCGAGACCGCCTCCGCCACTCGGCAGGCCGAGGCGCAGCGCGATCTGGAGATCAAGAAGGCGGAGTACGCCGAGCAGAGCCGCCGCCAGCAAGCCACGGCCGACAAGGCTTACGAGTTGCAGACCAACATCATGCTGCAGCAGGTGACGGCAGAACAGGTGAAGGTGCAGCAGGTGGAAAAGGAAGGCCAGATCAAGGTACAGGAAGCGGAGATCCTGCGCCATGAAAAGGAACTCATCGCCACTGTCCTCAAGGGTGCGGAGATTGAGCGCCAGCGTATCGAGAACATGGCCGCCGCCGAGAAGGGCCGCTTGACTACCGAAGCCGAGGGCCGCGCAGCGTCTATCCGCGCGCAGGGCGAGGCCGAAGCCAGCATTATCTTCCAGAAGGGCGAGGCGGAAGCGAAGGCCATGAGCGTGAAGGCCGAGGCTTATCAGGAATGGAACCAGGCCGCGGTTGTGGACAAGCTGCTCACCAACATGGCCGACGTGGTGCGCGCCATGGCGGAGCCGCTGAGCAAGGTGGACCATATCACCATCGTGTCCACAGGGAACGACGATGCAGCCGGAGCGCACAAGATCACTGGCGACATGACACGGATTGCCGCACAGGTTCCCGCGCTGTTTGAGGCTCTGAGCGGCATGGATATCAAACAACTGATGGCCAATGTGAAGGCGATCAAGACAAAGCCGGAGGAGAAGAAAGCGCCGGAGAGCAAGTAGCGCTGTCTCCCAGGTCTCAAAGGCGAGACCTGGGGCACCCGGTTTTAACCCTGGCGGTAAGCCAGCCAAAATTGCCGGGGCTTTAGACCCTGCATCAAATTGTCAGGAATGCGAGGACATGATGAACCAAGCGATTCAGTTCGCAGCAGCAATTGGAATGGGATTGGCGCTGGCTTCCTGGGCAGGCGCGCAGACTCCAGCAGAACAACCCGCAACCACTCCCGCCGCTGTGGCAGTTATTCCGGCCGATCAGCAACCGACCAAAGAACAACTGATGCGGTTGTTTGAAGTTATTCGGGTGCGCCAGCAGGTCGAGGCCGTGTTAAAGGCGATGCCGGCCATGATCCAGCAACAATTGCAGGAGCAGGCCAAGGAGATAGCTGGGCGCTATCCAGCCAGCTCCCAGTCCTCGCCCGAACAGCAGGCGGCGGTCGAAAAGCTGCTGAGTCAATACATGGAGAAGGCGGTCCACATCGTGGACATCAACGACATGCTTGATGACATGGCGGAAATCTATCAACGTCACGTGAGCCGTTCAGACGTGGATGCCTACATCGCCTTCTATAGCTCGCCTGCGGGCCAGCATTTACTTGCCGCGCAGCCGGTCATCATGCAGGAGTACACGCCGATGGTGATGAAGCGCACGCAGGAGCGCAGCAAGGCCCTGACTGACCAGTTGGCCGAGGACATGGAAAAGCTTTCCAAGTCATCTGCGCCTGCGGCGACGCCGGAAAAGGACAAATCCGCGCAGCAGTAGGCGGAATGGATTGAATAAGCGCCCGACCTTCCGAACATCGACCGGGGTGGGGCTCAACAACAAGGACTCATCGAAAGCGGGCGAATGTTGTCCGCTGCGTTACGAAGGAGGACGTCATGGCACTGCTGGAGAGAGTAAGCACATTGCTCCGCGCGAATCTCAACGACCTGGTGGAGAAGGCCGAGGATCCTGAGCGGCTGTTGAAACAGATTGTCCTGGACATGGAAAACCAGTTGCTGCAGGTCAAGACGCAGGTGGCGATCGCCATTGCCGACCAGCATCTGTTGGACAAGAAACGCGCCGAGCATCTGGAACAGGCAACGGAGTGGCGTCGCAAGGCGGAGCTGGCCGTGCAAAAAGGGCACGACGACCTGGCCCGCGCCGCCCTGGAACGCGCCTTGAGCCACGACGAGCTGGTCAAAGGCTTCACCGAGCAGGCCGAGGATCAGAAGCACGAGGCCGACAATCTGCGCCAAGCGCTGCACAAGCTGGACCAGAAGCTGAACGAGACCCGCGCCCACTGCGAGATGCTGGTGGCGGAGCATCGTCGCGCCAAGGTCGTGGGCCGAGCTACACAAGCCCGCCAGGCTGTCGGCGCAGGGCAGGACAATGCCATGGGCCGGTTGAAGAGCCGCGTGCGCATCAAGAGCTCCGAAAATGCAGCTGCGAGCGAGGTGCTGGTTGCGGAGACCCTCGAAGACCGCTTCCAGGCTCTGGAGAGCCAGGACAAGGTGGAGCTGCTCCTGAGTGAGATCAAGAGCCGCCACGCCCTTCCATAAAGGGCACCCGGATCAGACAGAGTGACTAGGGTACCCCTTGGGGATTTCTGTGTGTCCGCGGAGCGTGGAATTGCGTCTAACAAAAAAGTGCTGTGTTCCCCGCAATGAAACGTAGCCCGCGCGGCAGAATCTGGAGCGCACGTTGGAAGAAGGCTCCCGCAGGGTGATTTATCCTTGAAGGTAGCCCCATGGGTTTGGCTTGCCTCTTCTTGAGGGGAGCGGGCCAGGCGGGCGCCCACTCTACGACTGGTGAATGGATGCGCTCAGGTTTTGGTTTTTTCCCTGCAATACTTCTAACTGGCCTGACCTTCGTGGCGTTGCCTTCTCACGTTCTTTCTCAGAAACCGGGCTCCCGCCTGATCCTTACCGCCGATGCGGAGCTTCCGGAGGCTCCTCAGCCACAGTTGACGCTTGCGGCGGCCGAGCCTGCGGCTCAGGAACCCGCAGCCGGGCAGAATCAGACGAACCAGGCTAGCCAGCAACCGGCCTCGAACCCTGTGCCGGCCACGACCCCAGCCGCTCAGGAAAGTTCCAGCTCGCAAACGCCCGCCCAGCAGCCAGCAACGCAAGAGAGTCAGCACCAAAAGGCTGAAGAGCAGATCAAGGAGCAGGAGAAGCAGCGCACTTTGGGAGTCTTGCCCGCTTTTAACATCTCGTATCGTTCTGACGCCGTCTCTTTGACCGCAGGCCAGAAACTGAAGCTTGCTTTCCGTTCCGCGACCGACCCCGTCGCCTTTGCCGTCGCCACTGTTGTGGCCGGCTACCACGAAGCCGAGGACGACGATACTGGATTCGGCTGGGGGCCGGAGGGTTATGGAAAGCGCGTCGGAGCCGCATATCTTGACGCCTTCGACGGCGCCATCATCGGCAACGGTATTCTGCCTTCCATCTTGCACCAGGACCCGCGCTACTTCCGTCTCGGCCACGGCTCCACTACGCACCGGCTGCTCTATGCCCTGGCCACCAACGTCATGTGCAAGCACGACAACACGCACAAGTGGGAGCCCAACTACTCCAACGTGGCGGGCAATATCATTTCGGGCGCGATTTCCAATCTCTACTATCCCTCCAGCCAATCCGGCATAGGGCAGACCTTGACCAACGGATTGGTGGTGACCGCCGAGGGGGGCGCGGGCTCGATTTTCCAGGAGTTCTGGCCGGATATCTCGCGGAAGTTTTTGCACAAGGATCCGACCAACGGCCTCGATGCCCAGGCCCGCGCACAGGACGCAGCCGATAAACAGGCCGCGAAAGAAGCCAAAGAAAAAGCCAAGCAGAGCCGGCAATAGCGGCGCGAGAGTTTTTCACTGTTTCTACGCTGCTTTCATTGTGCTATCCCACCCTAGCCGCAAAAACAAAGGCGCGGCGAGGGTGGGGCACCCGTCACCTTACAAGATTGTTACAAATGCTTGAGACGGAGGGTACTCCGCTGTCTTGACACCGTGTTGGAAAGACCTCCACGCGATGCTGTAGGCTCAAGAGAACGCCCGTTCTCTGGAACCTCATCTTGACCTTGTCATCCTCTCCATCCTCGCGACCGTTTCATCACCCTCAGCCTGAGCGCGCGCTGCACTGCGGCAAGGTCTCACTGGAAGTGCTGGCCAAGCGCTTTGGCACGCCGCTCTATGTCTATTCGGCCGATCAGATTTTGGAACGGCTGGGGCTGTTTCAGGAGGCGCTTGCGGGCAGGGAGCACCTGGTCTGTTATGCGGTGAAAGCTAACTCGGCGCTGGCCATTCTCAAGCTATTGGCGGACCGGGGGGCGGGCTTCGATATCGTCTCGGGTGGCGAACTGGAGCGGGTGCTGGCTGCCGCGCCGGAGGCTGTGGACCGGGTGGTCTTTTCGGGCGTGGGCAAGACCGCGGCGGAGATCGACCTGGCGCTGCGATCCGGAATCCTCGAATTCAATGTGGAGAGCGAAGCGGAGCTGAAGTTGCTGGCCGCGCGCGCTGCCAAGCTGAAGACGAAGGCGCGCTTTGCCTTGCGCGTGAACCCCGACGTCTCCGCTGAGACGCATCCCTATATCTCGACGGGACTGCGCGAGCACAAGTTCGGTATCGATATCCGGCAGGCAAAGAGGATTTACAAGAGCGTGGCCGGCAATCGCTGGCTTGAGGCTCATGGGGTGAGTGTCCATATCGGGTCACAGATTCGATCGGCGGAGCCGTTTGGCGAGGCCATGGAGCGAGTCGCCAAGCTGGTGCAACAACTGGGGCGCGAAGGTATCGTGCTCAAGGCCATCGATGCCGGGGGCGGACTGGGGATCGACTATCACGGCGGCAGCTTTGACGCGGCGGCTAAGGTGCGGGAGTACGCGGAAGCCATCGAGCGATCTCTGAGGGGCTTCGAGGGACGGCTGCTTTTGGAGCCGGGGCGGTTTATCGTGGCGCAGGCCGGCGCGCTGGTGGCACGGGTGTTACAGGTGAAGCGGAACGGCACGAAGACCTTTGTGATTACCGACGCGGCTATGAACGACCTGATTCGGCCGGCACTCTACCAGGCATATCACGAGGTCGTGCCGGTACGGACTCGCGCAGGGAAGGCGCGGGTGGTGGATGTGGTGGGACCGGTCTGCGAGTCGGGAGACTTCTTCGCGCTCGACCGCAAGCTGGCTCCGCTTGAGCCGGGGGATTTGGTGGCACTGCTCGACGCGGGGGCCTATGGCATGGCGCAGAGCTCGAATTACAATACGCGGCTGCGTCCGGCGGAGGTTCTGGTCGAGGGCGCGAAGGCGCGGCTGATCCGGCGGCGGGAGACGATGGCAGATCTGCTGGGGCCGGAGATTTTCTGAGCTTGGCGCGTGATTTTCTTGATGGGCGGCGGTATCATCTGAGGTGAGATTGCGATGGAAGAGAACCGCATCACAATCGAGCCAGGGAAACGATCGGGCCAGCCTTGTATCCGCGGCCTGCGCATTACGGTCTGGGATGTTCTAGGCTGGCTGGCGGCCGGAGTGGACGAGGAGACGATCCTTGCCGACTATCCTGAGTTGGAGCCTGCTGATTTCCGCGCAGTGTTCGACTACGCCTCGCGCGTAGGACGGCGCGTCGCGCTGTGAAGCTTCTGCTGGATGAAAATCTTTCTCATCGTCTTGTCAGACGCATTGCCGACCTGTTCCCGGATTCAGCGCATATTGCGACGGAAGGACTGCTCCACGCGCCGGATGCAATTGGCTGTGCTGATCTTGCTGCCTCGATGACCACTGGCTTATCCGCCCCCGAGAGACTATCCGCCCCGATCCTGATAAGGTGTCTCGCAGAGGGTGTTGGCGATGTACTTAGGATCGAAAGTGGCCTGCGCGGTGGCGGTTGCGGGATTCATGCTGGGGCTTTCCGCGAGGACTTATGCCGACTCCCTGACGGTGAGAACCGAACAGGGCAAGGTACACGGTAAGACCATCAACGACGGCGGGGTGAAGGCGTTTCTGGGGTTGCCTTACGCGACGCCTCCGTTGGGCGATCTGCGCTGGAAGGCGCCCGTGCCACCGGCGAAGTGGAAGGGCGAACGCGATGCGACCAGTTTTGGCGCACGCTGTGTGCAGGGACACGTCTGGGACGACATGATCTTTCAGGATCGCGGCGAGAGCGAAGACTGCCTGTTCCTAAACGTCTATGCGCCTGCCGGGGCTACGGTCAAAAGCAAACTGCCCGTGATGTTTTGGATTCACGGCGGCGCTTACAAAGCCGGCGCGGGCTCGGAGCCTCGGCACAACGGCGACTTTTTGCCCACCAAGGGCGTGGTGCTGGTGACCATCAACTACCGGCTCGGGGTTTTCGGGTTTCTGGCTACGGAGGATCTGGCCAAAGAAGCCGATGGAGCGGCAGGGAATTATGGCCTGTTAGACATGGTGGCTGCGCTTCAGTGGGTCAAGGCCAACATCCAACAGTTTGGCGGGGATGCGGAGAATGTGACTATCTTCGGTGAGAGCGCCGGCGCAGACTCGGTGTGCATGCTGATGGCATCGCCCGCGGCGCGGAGACTGTTCCAAAAAGCGATTGGTGAAAGCCGGGCGCTCTTCGACGATCAATTCCCCACGCACAATCTGGGAGAGCGCGAAAGGGAGGATGGCCCGTGGGTGGCCGCACTTGGCGTGAAGACGCTGGCTGAGTTGAGGGCACTGCCGGCGGCGAAGCTTCTCGAAGCTGCGAGGGCCGAGGGTGCGGTTCGGTTCACGCCCGTCGCCGACGGCAAGCTGCTTGTGGCGCCGTTGCATGAGACGTATGACGCCGGACGGCAGGCCAATGTGCCGTTGCTGGCTGGATGGAATCGCGACGAGGATAGCTACCTCGCCGGCGGCATAACTGCAGAGAAGTGGAAGGGCTTCGCCGCCGACCATTTTAAGGACCGGACCGGAGAGTTTTTGAAGTTGTATCCAGGCGAAACCGACGAGCAGGCCTCGCGCTCGGCGGCAGACTACGGTGGAGATTTGTTTGCCGGGTTTGGAACCTGGACGTGGATTGAGGCGCAGCGAAGAACTGGGGAGTCGCCGGTCTATCGCTATCACTTTGAGCTTGCCGCGCCGCCCAGTCGATTTCATTCAAAATGGTCTGCGTTCCACTCAGACGACATCGAATATGTCTTCGGAACACTGGATACGCGACCAGACGCCGTGTGGCGCCCCGAGGATCGAAAGCTGAGCGAGCAGATGATGAGCTACTGGACCAACTTCGCCAAGACTGGCGACCCCAACGGGCCGGGTCTGCCGGAGTGGCCGAAGTACGGCAAGGGCGATGAGCTGATCCATTTGGACAGCACGACCAGTGCAGGCCCGGACACGCTGCGGCCGCGTTACGAATTTTTGCTTAAGGTGGGGACGCCGTCCAGGTTTTGAGGGGCACGGCCATCGTGGTGAGTCTGAAGTTCATCGAAGAACGAACGCAGATTCTTCGACTCACCACCCCCGAACTCCACCCCAAAGAGCAGAGACCGCTCTTTGGGGACCCCGGAACTGAAAGACGTTCGGGGCCCCGTTCGCTCAGAATGACAGCTAGTTTTGTGTTGCGTATTTCAGATTCGGGACGACTATGGAAAGTTAGTGATTGACCCCGGAGGCATCGAGAAAACCGGCTGACTGCATTGGTGGGATGGTGCTGGCGGGGGGCGGCTCACCGAATGAAGAGTTCTTGGCGTTGATGGCGTTGGAATAGTCGGGACCGAGGCCGAGCTTCTTAATGGCGCGGGAGTCGGGCATCAGCTTGGTCTGCCAGCCTTGATCCGCCTGGTATTTCTGCATGGCAGCTTCGGTGGCGGCGTCCCAGTTGCCGTTCGCTTCACCTGTCAGATAGTGTTCGCGAATGAGGGCTTGCTGAATCTGTGTGACGCGTGCCGGTTCGATGGCCGTCTGGCCGTGCAGTTGGTGCCGCCTAGCCGTTCGATGAGAGATGCGCGCATGACCGCTGGCGTGAGCCCGATGGGTGCGGGTGGCGAAGGCTGGCGATACGATCATCGCCGCTGAAAATACAAATGCCAAGCTTGCTCGAAAAAGGAACACGCTGTGCCCACCTTTAGACAATCGAATTACTGGACGATTTACCAAGGAGTTTATCTGAAAGTCGGGCATTGTGACAAGAAAAAATCGATAGAGCATCGAGACCATAACGGGTTTTGGGAAAGCGCCGGTCGCGGAAAATTCGCGGCCGGCGCCACAGGAATACTACTCGAGCGTACCGCCTAAGTAATTGAGTCCACTGTCTGGGCGTCGCGGATCGATGACTTCAAAGACGACGTCATCGCCGGATTTCAGTTTGCCCACCACGGCATCGAACTGATCTTTTGTGCCGGTGGCGTGCTTGTTAATGCGAACGATGACCAGGCCAGGCTCAAGTCCCTGCAGGTCGGCAAACGAGCCGGAACGCACCGACTCGACGACCACGCCGGGAGTGTGCAGCTTGGCCGCAGCGGATGCAGAAGCATCGCGGACTACGATGCCCAGCTTGGTTTCGCCGACATCGCCCTTCTCGTCGGGGTTGACCTCGGATTGCTGGCCTCCCAAATCGGCAAAGACCTTGTCGCGGTCGCCGATGGTGACCGTGGTGTCGCCTTGCTTGGCATCTCGCAGATAGCCTAAGCGGATCGTCGAGCCGGGCCGGCGGCTGGCGATTTCATTCACGAGATCGTCACCGTCCTTGATGGAGCGGCCATCGATGGTAGTGATGATGTCGCCCACCTTGAGACCGGCGTTGTCTGCTGGGCCGCCTGGACGGACCTTCTGCACCAGCACGCCATTCTTGAATCCGTAGACGCGATTGACCGCGCCCGAGAGGCCTTCGCGGAACTCGATGCCGATGGAGCCGCGCGTTACCTTATGGCTGGGGCTGATGAGATCGTTATAGACTTCGACCACGGTATTTGAAGGCATGGCAAAGCCGATGCCCTGGTAGCCATTCGACTGGGTGTAGATGGCCGTGTTGACGCCAATGACTTCGCCGTTCATGTTGAGCAGAGGGCCGCCGGAGTTGCCGGGATTGATAGCCGCGTCGGTCTGGATGAAATGCTGGAATTGACCGGGCGCGCCGCCATCGATGGTGCGATGCTTGGCGGAGATAATGCCGGCGGTTACCGTCTGCGAGAGCGCGAAGGGGCTGCCGATGGCCTCGACCCAATCGCCTACCGCAGCAGTGTCGGAATTGCCCAACTTGACGGTCGGCAGCGGAGTGCTGGTGTCGATCTTGATCACAGCCAGGTCGGTGGCTTTGTCGACGCCGATGACGCGCGCCGGACGGCCGAGATCCTGCGTATCGGGGTCGGTCGAGAGCTTGACGTAGATCTTGTCGGCCTTCTCGATGACGTGATTGTTGGTGATGATGTAGCCCTTGGAATCGACGATGAAGCCCGAGCCGAGGGACTCGCGCACTTGGCCGTCATCGCCGCCATCCTGGTCGGGTATACCGGGCATGCTCGGCACCTGACCGCCAAAAAACTTATTGAAGAAGTCCTGGAAGTTGCCTTGTCCCTGACCCTGCTGCTGATCCTGATCCTGATCGTCGTCGCCCGGATTCTGCGGGTTGGGCATGACGCGGGTGTGGGGATTACGACGGTTCCCGTTTGCAGACTGCTTGGGCAGCGTCTGAGTGTTGATATTCACCACAGCCGGTCCCACTTGCTGGGCGATCTTGACGAACTCGTTGGGCGGAACGGTGGAGTTGACAACCTTGAGGGGAGTAGCGTCAGTGCTTTCGTTCTGCTTCTCTTGTCCGCGGACTCCGTGAGCGGCGAAGGAACCGGCCACAATGGCAGCCGAAAGAGTGGCAAGCAGGACAAATGCTGAAGCGAGACGGCGCGCACGCAGCCGTTCAAAGAGCGAATTCATGGATTCGATAACCTCGTGAGCTAACCAGCCTTTCGGCTGGATTGTTGATTGCACCAACTACAAGTATAGCCAGTTGCGGGCAAACCCGTCTGGTCTGGAGTCCCTCCGCGCCGATCCCAATGCGCCCTCAAGAACCAGGCGGTTGAGCGCACGGTCATTAGAAGAGCCTTCCTACTGGTATAGACGGTGGGGCGTGGAAAGAGTCGCAAACGGCAACGGTTACGACGAGCAGGGACACGTCGCGGCGAATCCACGCTCGATCTACGGGCTGAACTACTGCTCGGCGGCCCATTCGATCATGGCGAGGGTCAGCAGCAGCACCCTTCTGAGGCCCGCTTCGCGATCTTTGGCGGAGTACCACTCGGCCTGAGTGTGCGCGCCACCACCCTCGCCGCCCGCTCCCATGGACAATGCCGGGATGCCGAGCGAGAGCGGAATATTGGCGTCGGTCGAGCCCAGGCGAAGGTCCGTTTTCAGACCCAGATGGCGGTCTACGGCGCGGAGAGTTTCGAGTAGCGGCGAGTCGGTGGCCAGGTTGGCGGCGGGGCGATCGCCGATTTTGGTAATGGTGAAGGACAAAACGCCTCGGCTGTGGGTCCTGGCAGAAGCATTCCAGTGTTCGACGGCGTCTTCGACGGCTCGATGCAGGGCTACCTCGAGGCGCAGGAGCTGCTCGGGGCCGGTGGAGCGGAAGTCGACCGAAGCCTGGGCGGATTCAGGGATCGAGTTGACGCTGGTACCGCCGTGAATGGTGCCCAGGTTGAGGGTGGTGCGGGGGGATTCAGGCAGCGCAGTTTCCGCCAGGATGGCCAGGGCCGAAGCCAGCGCGGCGATGGGGTTGGGCGTGCCAGCGTCGGTGAAGCTGTGGCCGCCGGGGCCGGTGATGACGACCTGAAAACGACGGCTCCCCAGCGCCTGGGTGACGGCCGAATCAGCGCCCGCGCCGTCCAGAACAATATGGGCGGCGATGCGGCCCGCCAATGCGGTATCGCTGTAGAGGTGGCGCACGCCGCGCAGGTCACCTTCGCCTTCTTCGCCGACATTGCCCAGAAAGATAAGCGGGGCAGGCAATTCAGCTTTGGCCTGGACCAGCGCATGGGCGAGGGCCAACATTCCCACTACACCGGCGCCATTGTCGCAGGCGCCGGGAGCTTGCAGGCGGTCTCCATCGACGACCGGATTGAGCGGCGTTTCGGCGGGGAAGACGGTGTCGAGGTGCGCCGACAGCACGACCACCGGGCCGGTACTCCCAGGCGGCAGCTTGGCCGCTGGAAGGGAACCGAAGACGTTGCCAATGGCATCCGTGTGCACTTCGCTGAGACCGGCTTCGGTAAAGCGGGCAGCCAGCCACTCTGAGCGGGCTTGTTCGCCAAATGGCGGCGCGGGAATGGCCACCAGGCGCGCCTGCCAGTCCATGATCTTGCCGGGATTGCCGTGCAGCCACGCGAAGGCGGCGTGGACCGACCGCTGTGCGGCCAGTGCCGTAACGCGTGAAAAGGCCGAACTGGGGGGAACGAGGGGCATGTGGATGGTTTCAGGGTAGCAGGGCGGTAGGAAGAGTTATGTCGCACGGGAGGATATGGCCCCAGTCAACTACCTGTCAGGCGGCGCATTAGTAGCGATTTCATATCCCGCCGGCCATCCGCAATCACAGCGATGTACACCGCATTGGCGCGAATGCGGTAGAGGATGCGGTAGGGCTTGAAGAAAAGCTGTCGATAGGACCGGTTGCCCATCGCCAGCAGTTCCGGTGGGTGCGCCCCGCGATTGGGGTAATCACGCAGCGCCAGAACTGCGCGAACAATCTCTCGTGACACGTAGTCGGCATTTGCCGGGGAATCATGCAGGGAGATATAGGCATGGATTTCGCGCAGATCATCGCGCGCGGCCACAGTAAACCGAACCTTAAAGGCCATCAGGCTTGCGTAGCTTCCACGTCAAACTCCGCCATGACCTCTTCGATGGGAACCGTTTCTCCGGCCTCAATCTCCTTGTCAGCGAACGCAAGAATCTTAAGCAACACCTGGGTTTCATTCATCATCTTGTCGTAGCTGGCCACGTCCACCAACACGGCCCGCGCCTCGCCGTTCTGGGTGATGATGATTGGCTCACGCTCCTCCGTAATGCGGTCGAGCAGTTCGGCGGCATGTGCCTTGACGTAGCTGATGGGCTTGATCTGGGTGGAGTAGCGCATGAAAAACCTCCAAAGGTCTCTTTGTCTATCTGAATATAGTCTTTATTTAGGTTGGAATCAAGTCGTTATTCAGTTTGATAGTTGAAGTCACGCCCGTCGTACTCCACCGAATGAAGGAAGAGCCCACGAGCCGGCGCAGTGGGGCCGGCGGCCGACCGCGCACGGGCGGCCAAAATGCCAGGAATCTCCGACAGTGGTAGATGGCCACGGCCTACGTCGAGCATGGTTCCCACCAGATTGCGGACCATGTGGTGCAGGAAACCATTGCCCCGGACGCGGTAGACCAGCAGATCGCCGTCCGGTGTCTTTTGGTATTCCCAAGCCGAGGAGAAGATTGTTCGGACTGTCCCCGTTGGCAGGATCTTTAACGGTTGATCTGGTTGCCGATCTGGCGCAGGGCCGCGGCTAGCCAAGTCGGGATCTGTGGCGGCAAAGCTGCGGAAGTCATGTTCGCCCACAAAGAACCGGGCTGACCTTTGCAGGGCTTCGACGTCCATTGGCCAGGGGCAGGCGTGGACATAGCGAGCCAGAAAGGGTGGGCAGAGGACCTCACGGAACACTCGATACTCGTATGTCTTAGCCACAGCCGAATGCCGTGCGTGAAATGTACTTCGTACCGTTCTCGCCTCGAGGATTCGTATGGCTGGGGGCAACGTCCGGTTGAGGGCGCGCAGCAGGTTTTCCGGTGGAATTGGGGCCTGGAGATCGAAGCTGGCCACCTGAGCCAGTGCGTGAACGCCAGCGTCGGTACGGCCTGACCCCTGGGGCAGCGAAGATTCGCCGGTGACGCGGCCCAGGGCCGATTGCAACTCGCCCTGGACGGTGGTTTCACCGGGCTGCACTTGCCAGCCCCGGAAGTCCGTGCCGTCGTAGGCCAGGGTGAGCTTCCAGGTTTGCAGGCGCGATGCGGGTTGCAGCAAATCCATCACAGGTATCAGTCCAATCCACAGGTTACCTGACAGCAGCGGACTCAGGAGCAGAGAGTGGGAGTGGGATATACTCAGCTTTTCGTGTGCGCGGACGGTCAGGCCGCCCGGAACGGTGAAGCTGGAGATGAGGAGCACGATCCAGCTGGAACGAACTCGGCGCAATGTGCGTAGTGCAGAGGGAGTCCGCATGCCGGGTGGAAGCGAGTATCGCCCCGGCGAATCACAATAATGCGACCGGAGAGGGTTTCCGGGCGTCTTGAAGAATGGCACCCCACATGCCTCAATCATTCGTGGAGAGGAATCATGGATTTGAACGGTAGACGTGTGTTCGAGCAGCGGGATGAGACCGTGCGCGAGTGTGGCGCACAGGCGGTAGGCGGGCAGGCAGGGAAGCGGCTGCGCGCACTGGCGGCGGTGATGCTGACATTGGCAGCGGGAGCGCCTGCGGGATTTGCCCAACAGGCGGGGGCTGGAACTGCGGCTCCGGACAAAGCGGCATCCCAACTGCCGGCTGAGCCGACGCCTACGCTGACGCAGCCATTGGATTTGCGTTCGACGCAGCGCGATTTTTCAAAACCAGCCGGACGGCTCTGGGGCGACCCGATCGACATGTACCGGCCCACGACCATTCCTAAAGGCAATTTCGCCAACTCCGTGCGCCTTGAGGACATGGTGAAGGATGGCAAGATCTATTTGAGCCTTTCCGATGCGATTGCGCTGGCGATCGAGAACAACTTCGATATCGCGATTGCCCGCTACAACCTGGACATCGCGGATACAGATATCCTGCGCTCGCGCGCCGGAGGGCCCGGCGGGGCTCCGTTGGGCGTCAACACCGGTATCGTCACCAATACGCTGGGCGGCACCTCTTCGACTTTGATTGCCGGCGGTGGTCCTGGGGGTACGACGGTTGGTTCCGGCGGCGCGGGTTCAGGCTCCAATGGCTTGTCGTTGACAACGCAAGGCGCCGGTCCCAATCCGGAAGCCCTCGATCCAACGTTGACCAGCGCCATCGAGTTGCAGAGATCTGAGTCGCCGCAGACGAGCTTGTTCGTTCCGCGCGCCTTTACCAACACCGACCTCTACAATTTCAACTACAATCAGGGCTTTGTGACCGGCACGGCGTTGACCGTGGCCTTCAACAATCAGCGCCAAACCACCAACAGCTTTTTTGCCGATTACAGCCCATTGCTCACTTCCAGCTTTCAGGCCACTGTTACCCAGCACCTCTTGCAGGGCGCGGGAATCTGGGTGAACAAGCGCTTCATGTACCAGGCGGTCAACACGCGCCGCATTACCGACTCATCCTTCCGCCAGCAGATGCTTTATACCGTAAACCAGGTTGAAAATATCTATTGGGTCCTGGTGAGCGCTTATGAGGATGTGCAGGCCAAGGAACACCAGATCACACAAAGCAGCCAGCTCGACAGCGACGACAAGAAGCAGTTGGAGATCGGCACGGTGGCTCCATTGCAAGTAGTGAGCGACGACGCGGCCGTAGCCGCCGACAAACAGGCGCTCATCACATCGCAGAATAATCTGAACTATCAGCAACTGATTATCAAACAGGCCATTGCGCGCAATCTGAACGATCCAGCGCTGGTAGCTGCCGCCGTGATTCCCACGGACCGCGTGAGCCTTGAGGAACTGCCCGAAGAGAAGCAACCGGTCGAGGAGCTGGTCCAGGAGGCGTTTCAACAACGGCCGGAGCTGGAGCAGGCGGTGCTGACCCTGCGCAACGATGAGATCACGGTCAAGGGCGCGCGCAATGCCCTGCTACCGGTTTTGGACGCCTACGCATTCTATGGCGCCAGCGCAGCCGGCGGAGCCCAGAGCCCTTCATGCGTGAACTTCTTTGAACCGGGTACGCCCGCTTGCGCTCCGAACACGGTTCCGACCCTGGGCTACGGGTCGACATTTAACAATTTGTTCAACAGCAGTTCTCCCGACAAGGGCGTGGGATTCAATGTGACAATTCCCATTCGCAACCGGATCGCGCAGTCGGTGCAGGCGAGATCTCTGATGGAGTATCGCCAGGCGGAGCTGCGGCTTGAACAGCTTTATACGCAGATTCGCATGCAGGTTGTGAATGCGCAATTGGCGCTGACGAACGATCGGGCCCAGGTGTTGTCAGCCACGGCCAGCGCGGATTATGCGCAGCAGAGCCTCGATGCCGAAAACAAGAAGCTGAAGCTGGGCGCTTCGACGGCGACCAATGTCCTATTGATGCAGCGCAACCTGTCTGGGGCACAGAACACTCTGATCGCGGACAAGGCAGCTTATGCGCAGCAGCGGGCGGCCCTCTACCAACTGCTGGCCAGCACGTTGCAGCACTATGGGATCAACCTGAACGACGCGGCGGCCGGCACTGTGAATGCGCAGCCGCTGATCCCCGGACTGGAGCCTGCCAAAGTGAGCAACGAGCCCTCGACAACTCCACTGGTTGCAAAGTAACGCTGATTAATCAATGCATTTGAAAAAGCCCGTCCAGCTTGGAAACATGCTGGACGGGCTTTTTCTTTGTCATCGCGATGAGGCTGCGAGTCTATCGTTCGGCGACAAGGTCGAGGAGATCGAAGAACTCGGGGAAGCTGATGGCGGCGGATTCTGCGCCTTGGATCAGCGTATCGCCTTCCGCGCGTAAAGCAGCTACACTGAAGGCCATGGCGATGCGGTGATCACTGCCGGAATCGATGGTTGCGCCGTGAAGGGTCTGGCCGCCGGGAACGTCGACGCCATCCTCGAATTCAGCCACTTCCGCGCCCATTGCGCGCAAATTTTTGACGATCAGGGCGATGCGGTCGGACTCCTTCACGCGGAGTTCCTTGGCGTCGCGGATGCGGATGCCGCCGCTGGTGTAGGGGGCGATGGCGGCCAGTACCGGCAGCTCGTCGATGAGCTGGGCGGCAAGCGCGCCGCTTACTTCAGCCGATCCGAGGCCTTCGGTCGGAGCGGAGATGTGAACAGTGCCAACCAGCTCGGCATTCTTTTCTTCAAGATTGAGAACGTTGATGCGCGCGCCGAGGGAGGTGAGCACGTCGAGAAGCGTGGCGCGTGTGGGATTCAGTCCCAGCGAATCAAGCACAAGGTTGGATCCGGGAAAGAGCGCTGCGGCGCAGAGGAAGAAGGCTGCGGAGGAGATGTCGCCGGGGACGGCCGCATCGATGGCGTGGAGCGCCTGTGGTCCGGTGATCGAGATCGAGTCGAGGGTGCGGGTGAGGGTCGCGCCAAAGGCTCTCAAGGCCAGTTCACTGTGGTCGCGGGTGCGGAGTGCTTCTCGCACGGTTGTGGTTCCAGCGGCTTGCAGGCCAGCGAGCAGAATGCAGGTCTTCACTTGGGCACTGGGAACCGGAGTCGTGTAGTCAATGGGATGGAGTGGGGAGCCTTGAATGGTGAGCGGGGCGTGGCCCTCGGTGAGGGTGAGCCTTGCGCCCATTTCTTCGAGAGGCTTGCGGATGCGTTCCATGGGGCGGCGCGAGAGCGAAGCGTCACCGATGAGGGTGAAGCTGCCTTGCTGGGGCGCGAGTAGGCCAGAGATCATGCGCATGGTGGAGCCGGAGTTGCCACAGTCGAGTGGGTGGCCGGCAGGAATGACGCGGCCGGAGATTCCAGTGATTTCGAAGGCTCCGTCGGCGGTCTTGTCGACCTTTGCGCCGAGGGCGGTCATGCAGGCGAGGGTCGAGGCGCAATCAGCCCCCGTGGAAAAGTTGGTGAAGCGAGAGGTGCCTTCGGCGAAGGCGGCCAACATTCCGTAGCGATGGCTGATGGATTTGTCGCCGGGCAGGCGCAGGCTTCCGTAGATGTTGCGGGCGGGGTGGATGAGGCGTTCCTGAGTGTCGGTGTGCAAGCTGGCTCCGGGGTGAGTGGTCGTCTCTTTGAGTCTATCGAAATCGGGCGGAGGGCCGGGTTCCGGTCGGTCAGCGCACGCGGAGGACGATGATGGTTTCGTCGTCGAAGCGGTCTTGTGTGCCTTGAAAGCTGGTTACGTCGGCCAGGATGGTGTCGGCGATATCCTGGGCGGGCTGGTCGCGGTGGGCGCAGAGAAGCGTGGATAAGCGGTCCTGGCCGTACATTTCGCCTTGAGCGTTTTCGGCGTCAAGAATTCCATCCGACACAAAGACGATAGCGTCGCCCGGCTGGGTCTCTACATTGATTTCGTCGTACGTCACGTTGGGAAAGAGGCCGAGGGGAAAGCCTTCGGCGCGAACGGTGATCGACTGCCCAGCACGGCAGAAGACGGGCTGGACGGCACCGGAGTTGGCTACCTGGAGAGTTTGCGTATCGTCGTTCCAAAGCGCGAAGAGAAGTGTGACGTATTGGGAGTCAAGCTTGCGCTCCTGGAGTGCGTCGTTGAGAAGAGCGAGCATGTGGGCGGGCTCTGGATGCAGAGCGGCGGCAGAGCGCATGATGCCGCTGACGAGGGCCGCGAAGAGGGCTGCTGGCGCCGCTTTGCCGCTGACGTCGCCGAGGACGATGACGGTACGGCCGAGGCCGTAGTCGATGAAGTCGTAGAGGTCGCCGCCGATGGTGCGAGCCGGGAGAAAGCGAACGGCCATCTCCGCGTGGGCATGCTCGGGGGGAGCTGCCGGGAGCAGGCGGAGTTGGACCTCGCGGGCCATGGTGATGTCGCGCTCAAGTTGGGCCTCCTGGCGGCGGACGGCCTGGTAGAGGCGCGCGTTTTCGATGGAGATGGCAACCTGAGCGGCGAGAGTGGTCAAGATGCGCTCGTGGTCCTCATTGAAAAAGGCGGGACGGGTGTGCTCGAGGTCGAGCACGCCGATGATGCGGCCTTTGTAAAAGAGAGGGACGATCAACTCGGAGCGGGTCTCAGTGTTCATGGGGATGTAGCGCTGGTCTTTGCGGACATCGGGGACATTGATGGGACGCCATTCCCGCACGGCCGCGCCGACCAGGCCGCTGTTGATGGGAATGCGGCGCAGAGGCGAGTGGGCATGGCCGAAGCGCCACGCATAACGGGAGATGAGAGACTCGCCTTTGTCGTCGAGGAGCATGATGGAGAACATCTGATAGTCGATGAGGCGGCGAAGGAGTTGGCCGACGCGCTCAAGGAGGAGATCGAGATCGAGGATGGAGGCCAGCTCGACGGCGATCTCGTTGAGGACTTCAAGGGTCTGCGCCTGGCGAGAGACGCGGGCATAGAGGCGGGCGTTTTCAATGGCCTGGGCGATGCGGGAGGCGGTGAGCGTGAGCAGGCGGAGGTGCTCGGGGCCAAAATAGCCGACTTGCTCGCTTTCAATGTCCATGACGCCGATGAGGCGGTTCTTGGCGATGAGCGGGACGGCGAGCTCGGAGCGAACCTCGGGATTGACGGAGACATAGTGCGGCGAGCTGGAGACGTCGTTGAGGAGGGTGGGCTGGCGGGTGAGGGCGACCTGGCCGACGATGCCCTTGCCGACGGGCAGGCGGACTTGCTGCCCCTCAGTTGTATGGCCGATCTGAAAGCGCACGCGGAGGTCGTGGGTGCGGTCATTGAGGAGAAAGATCGCGAAGATGCGGTAAGGGATGACGGCGCGGACAAGCTGCGAGGTGCGGGTGAGGAGGGTTTCGAGATCGAGGGTGGTGTTGAGGGTGTCGCCCAGCTGCATAAGGTAGGCGACGTCGGCCGGATCTACGCGGGCGTTGACGGGGTCAAGAGAGGCGGTCGGGCCGGCGGGGCGGTAGTCGCCTTCAAAGTCGGGTTGGTGCGGCGGAGATGGGGGATTGGATGACATGCGTGCTGTAGGGAATGATAACGGATTGAGGGGCGGAGACTAGGGACTAAGAGCCTGTTTACGATCTTCTCAGCAGCAGTCGGAGAAAGGCCAAGTGGATCATTTGCAAGCTCGTATTCAGTTTTCGTTCGCAGTTTTTCCATAGACGGCGGCACT
>Ga0182024_10000635_pt1 | contig 90890 bp, 68 predicted proteins | sample P32metaG_FD_120480 | JGI IMG/M metagenome (GOLD analysis project Ga0182024, IMG submission 120480) | Permafrost microbial communities from Stordalen Mire, Sweden - P3-2 metaG (Illumina Assembly) | ecosystem: Environmental > Terrestrial > Soil > Wetlands > Permafrost | place: Sweden: Stordalen... | reverse complement strand
TTTGGTGGGGTTGGGGGTGGAACTGTTTTATTTTTTGGCGCGATTTAACACGAATTGCCCCGAAAGAAGGGGGCCATAAGACGAAACGGGCCGGAGGGAATAGCCGCCAAAAGGCACAAAAGGGCGCAAACCCCGAATGCTGTTCCCCCGAAACCATTCGGGGTTCGGGGTTGCGCCTCCTGGCGGCAACCCTCTTTTCTTCGCTCATCTTTAACTCTCATCATGGTCTCATATTCGTTAAGATACTTATATAACTAAAATATCATATCGTCAACTGATTTTTCAAGGAATTTTTAAAAACTTTATGATTTTTTATGAAAACGGGTTCAAGGCGGTCCCGCCAAAGCCGTTCTGGCCCCCGGAGCGCCTTGCGCGACAATGGGTTAACGATCAAGGAAAGAACGGTTGGCCGACGTAGCGGCGGTCGGCAGACCGCCGCCAACCAAAAAACCGTCGCCGATGAATGCGGCGCTCTGCCGAGACGCCGCTACGTCCTATTTCCACGCATCCTGGGGCTGCTCCTTTCGTTCCGGGGCTTGGCAGACAAGCCATTCATTTAATTCGTCGTGCCTGCAGCGCAAAGGCGGATTCATTCATCATAGTCCTTTCCTCTCTAGACATGGCTCTGCGAAACTTCATTAAACTACATATAATTCATATTAACGCAATAGTAAAATAATCTTTGAATTAATTATTCCAAAGCGCGCTGTCCGACAAAAACAGCGTGATTTTGTAATGTCCAATGAATCCCGTCCGGCCTATCGTTTCCCCATGAAAAAGGACAGGCTGCACAACGCGTCGGCCATTGCCTGTGGGCGTCATTCGTACGCCATGATATTTCTGCCCAACTTGCTTGCTGGCTTGGCAGCAATATTTCTATCAAGTTGCATGATGCCAAAAGAGAACTATTAGCAGGTGATGGACTCCGACTTGACGAAAACGGAAATCTCCTTGGCGGTATTAGGAGCCACAGAAACCATGACGGCATGAAAAAATTCTTATTCATGCTCGGTATCCTGGGATTGAGCGCCAGCTTGGTTGGCGCTGGTTGGTTTCTTGGCCAGCGAGATAGGCTAATCACTAAGTTTTACGACATTCCGACAATTGACAAGTATTTGACAGACGCCTCGGTGAAGACATTGATGATCCAGCAAATTGATTCAGGCCGCGTTGCGGAAGCACGGGACATGTTACAGTTGGAGTTGGACATTGACATTCTCACGCTCGATGGAATGGTTGACTCATCAGATATTCGCAGCCGAGAGTTGGCCGAGAAGGTTTTTGCGCGGATAGCGTCAAATCGGGAGAAGCATCCATCCACGAATAAAGATGCACGGGTTGCCACGGAGATTGCATCTGTTTTGGAGAGAGCCAAGCAGAAAAACCAGGAGCCACTGAAACCATGACAGCATGAAAAAAGACGATTACCTGTTGGGTCCCCATCATTTTTGGATTCATTTCTGGTGCGGGCTGGTTGTCGGCGCTGGTTTAGGCGCGCGGATTAGTTGGGTCATATTCGATAATCGCGCGGCCATTATTGCGTCAGCGGTAGGGATCACTTTTGCCTGTTGCTGTGGCCGCTGGGGCGAGTCGGCTTGGACCTTTTTGTTTTCAAAATGGCGATGGTGGCGTTAAGCGGCCATGAAAATGATTCTTTCCATCGCGACAATGGGTTTCGGTCTTCTCTCTGTATCATTCCTTCCCGCATTGGCAGCGCCTCCAGCTCTCGTATCTACGAATGCCGTGACGGCGGATTCCATTGTTCGTGATGCGGGTTATGCGGATGTTAAGACGCCCATTCTTCTCGCATTCCTGGCGGAGGTGGACAACCGCCCGCTTTATGTGGAGGACGCATTGCTTGCCATGGAGTTGACCAACCACAATTGGCGGCTGGCCAACGTTTACCGGCACCCAAAGGAAAGAGCCGATTTCCGGCACTGGATGGTCGCCACCGTCACGGATACGCCTTACACAGGCAAACAAGATTACGACCATCGTCCGACAGAGGCGGATGTGGAGAAGTTTCTAAAGGATACTTGGTGGGAGTTCCGTGCCTCACGAAATTTCCGGCTCCTTCGTGGCGAGGTCTATTCCGATAATTGGAAAAGAGCATTCGGGTACCAGCCAAACCATGAATTTTCCACATTTGCGGCAAATATCCCGCGCGCCAATGAAGTTGTCCAATACGAGCGGGAATCTCCGGTGTTTCAGTCCAAAATCATTCTCAGAGACCGGGGCGACGCCCTGCTCTCCGCATTGGACGGCGGCCGGCAGATTCAGGAGCCATCCGCTCCACCGCCCGGAATGGTTGTGGATCCAGTTCCCGCGCATTATTGGCTGAACATCGCCCTCACCAATGGCAGCGTGTATCGCCTGGGAATAAGTTCCCAAGGTGACCTTATGTATGTGGCGGTAGGCGGAGATGACGGGTGTAGGTGCGGTGATCGTTACGACGTAACCGATGCCGCAAAAGGAAAGGTCGCCCGGGTGATGAGGCAGTTGGACCAGGATTTGCGACAGGAGATTGTGAGCGCACCCCTGCCGCTGGTTTACGCCGTGGGCACGGTGGATGATGGCGGCACGCTCTCCGGCATCGCGCGCATGTTCTACGGCGATGCCAGCAAATGGAGAAAGATTTACGAGGCCAACCGGAAGACCATCAAGAATCCAAACGCGATTGGCGGCGGGTTGAAATTAACGATTCCAAAGCTACAATGAACCGCTTCCCTTTCTTTCTCGCACCACTTGTTGCGCTGATGACGAACCGCTGGTTCAACTGGCGCGGGAGGCCGGGATTGTGTATCTTATATCACAGTGAACCACATTGAGCATGGCACACGACTTGAAAGATTTACTCCGAACGTTCCTCGCTGATGGTGCGCTTGGACTAACGCTGCGTACTGGGGAGCACCCGGTCGTCTATTTTGCCAAGGAACGGCGCTCGATTGAGGGGACATGCCCGACGCACGAAGACGTTGCACCCCTCCTTCGGCGGCTTATGAAATCGCGTGAAATTCGACTATTTCGCGAGCGGGGAGTTGTTCATTTCAAGCACACATTTGAAGGGCATGTTGAATTATTGGGCGGTGCCCGGATCGAGAAAGATGCCATCCATGTCGAGTTGAGACGGATGGCGCCTGGCAAATCGATGTAGGCAAGACGCGTATGCGGATCCCTAACTTAGACTGTTGGACATGAAGCGCGCGCTCCTATCACCGAGTGAGCCGGTAGGAGGAAGAGGCGAGGGCGAGAGGCGCGACAAAGGGCCTTAATCGCGCCTCATTCTTGGATTGCCGCCGAACGCGAATTGAAATACAGTCTGGGCAAGATGGCAACGGCTGTCCAGCAACGCCTTCAGGAACTCCGCAATGTGCTGCTCAAATTGCACAAGGCGCTGGTCGATTCGGATCGTGTGACTTATGAGGCAACGATGGGCGCCATCCGCTCACCCAACCATTTTCTGCAACTCGTCACGAGTGACCCCTGGTTTGCATGGCTCCAGCCGATGTCTCAACTCATTGTCGCAATGGATGAAGCTCTTGACGAAAAAGAGCCGCTGACGAGCGCGGCGGTTGACGGCTTTTTGCGGCAAACCCGTCTTTTGCTCGTCGTTTCCGAGGAAGGAGAGGGGATGTCCAGGCATTACTTCGAAGCCTTGCAACGCGATCCCGATGTGGTTTTGGCTCACGCCGAGGTGGTTAAGACCATTGGCTCGCGGAAGGCAAAATAATTGTCCTGACGACGCTTTTTGGTTCGTCGTATCTATGAATGGCAGAACACTCAACCATTAAAACGAAAGGTAAAATATGAACGCACAATCGAAAAATGAATACATGCTGATATTTCGCGGCACAGACTGGCATAACGGTCTTTCGCCAGAAAAAATGCAACAGGTTGCCAGCGAATGGATGGCTTGGTTCAAGCGCCTGACCGATCAAGGCAAAATCGTCGCCGCAAACCCGCTGGACTCGACAGGTAAAATTGTCTCAGGCAAAGGCGGACGGGTCGTGGCGGATGGGCCGTTTGCGGAGTCCAAGGAGGCGATCGGCGGTTACTTCATTCTTAAAGTAGCCAGCCTGGACGATGCGGTGGCCATCGCAAAGGAATGTCCGGGTCTGCCGTACGGCGCCAAGGTGGAAGTCCGGCCGCTCATGGAGACATGTCCGCTCGCAGCATTGGCTCAAACGGAAGCAGAACTCGCTGGCGCGGCGGCGTAGCCTTCCAGCGCGTGGCCGCGTTACGCGGGCCACAACAAAGGATGGCGCACGCATTATTGGGAGCCGCTGAAGCGATTCCTTGGAGGAAAGGCTTGAATCGCGACTCGGCGCGTGCGCCAGTTGTTTAGGGAAGTGCGGCAAAGAACGCCTGGATTAAATTATGCAAAAGATTACGCCATTCTTGTGGTTTAATGACAAAGCCGAGGAGGCGGCGAATTTTTACACCTCCATTTTTAAAAACTCAAAAATCATAAAAGTTGTCCGTTACGGAGAAGGAGCGGCAAATGCATCCGGACGACCAAAGGGCACAGTAATGACGGTGGCCTTCCGGCTGGAGGGGCAGGAATTCGTGGGGTTAAACGGGGGGCCGCACTTCCAATTCAGCGAAGCCGTATCATTTGTGGTGAATTGCCGGACGCAAAAAGAAGTGGACAAGTTTTGGGGGAAACTCTCCGCCGGCGGACGAGAAGGCCAGTGCGGCTGGTTGAAGGACAAATATGGAGTGTCGTGGCAGATCGTCCCCACGGTTCTGGTCAAGTTGCTGAATGACGCCGACCCGGCGAAATCTGAACGAGTCATGAAGGCCATTCTTCAAATGACTAAAATTGACATAAACACGTTAAGGAAGGCGTCCAAACAAAAATGATGCCGAACGAACGCCATTAAATAATTAAACGGAGCCGCGCATCGAAAGGAGGGAGTGAGCAATTCTGGAAACAACAGCAATGAACCGCCATCGGGCGAAGTGCCCCAGGTGGTGGAACATCTTTTTCGCCATGAGGCGGGAAAAATGGTGGCGACCTTGACGAGGATTTTCGGGATCGAGTATCTGACCCTGGCCGAAGACGTGGTGCAGGAAGCGTTGTCCCGGGCATTGCAAACCTGGCCGTTTTATGGCGTCCCCGAAAATCCCGCGGCGTGGATCATGCGGGCCTCGCGCAATCTGGCGCTGGACGTGGTGCGGCGCGAAAAAGTTTTCCGCAACAAGGAAGCCGAGATCGTTTGCCTGATGGAACAGGAAAGCCGCGCTCCAGACGCGGCGATTTTTCCGGAACAGGAAATAGCGGACGACCGTTTGCGGATGATGTTTGTTTGCTGCCATCCGGTCATCCCGGAAGATGCGCAGGTCGCGCTCGCGCTAAAAACCCTGTGCGGCTTTAGCGTGACGGAAATTGCCCACGCCTTTCTGACGACCGAGGCGGCGATTGCCAAGCGCTTGACGCGCGCGAAACAAAAAATCCGTGAGAGGAGGATTCCGTTCGAAATTCCCGCCGGCGCGGAACTGGGTCGGCGGCTGGACGGCGTTTTGCAGTCGCTTTATCTGTTGTTCAACGAAGGGTACAAGGCGTCGAGCGGCCGAAAGTTGGTGCGCGAAGAAATCTGCCACGAGGCGATCCGTCTGGCTGGATTGCTGGCGGAACATGCCGCCGGCAACCAGCCCGAGACTCATGCGCTGCTGGCTTTGATGCTGCTAAACGCGGCCCGCCTCCCCACGCGGTTGGATGGCGAGGGCAACTTGCTCCGGCTGGAAGAACAGGACCGGACACAGTGGGACCAGCCGATGATCGCGCGCGGGATGTTTCACTTCGCGCGGTCGGCGGCCGGTGATAAAATCACGCAATACCATGTTCAAGCCGGCATCGCCGCCTGCCACTGTGCAGCCAAAGATTATGCCTCGACCGATTGGCGGCAGATCCTTGCGCTCTATGATCGGTTGATGGAATTCGATGGTTCGCCGGTCGTGGCGTTGAACCGAGCCGTGGCACTGGCAAAAGTTCACGGGCCCCAAGCGGGCATCGAAGCGGTCGGCGCGATCCAAAACCTGCGTTCGCTTGACTCGTATTACCTGCTTTATGCCGTCCTCGGCGAATTTGAAGCGTGCTTGAACCATACAAACGCCGCGGCCGCTCACTTCCGAAAGTCCCTGCAACTCGCGGAAATCGAATCAGAGCAAACATTCCTGTCGAAACGACTCCAAGCTTGCCACCGCCAAGTGCAGGCGCACACTTCAGCCTAATGGGCGCTGTCAAACAATTGCCGTGACCTCACTCCAAAAGGCCATCGTCACCGTCGCGGTTGCGCTTGTCGCTGGCGCGGGGATTTACGCCACGCGCCAGGCATTCGAAGAGTACAAAGAAAGGCGGAGTTTGGATAAACTAATGAGTGTAGCCAAAACCGCATTCGACAATTTCAATGCAAATGTGGGTGGAATGAGCGATTCGGAAAGAGATCAGTTTGCCAACAAAACCTTCGCTCCTTTGAATGCGGCTTTTGCCGCCGTGACTGACGATGCCTGCAAAGGGGATCATTCGGCGCGCAATGTCTTGGTCCGTGGCTTGAAGATTCCAGAGCTGAGTGGAACGGCGACTGGGTCGCTCGGCGTCCTCGCAGGAAAGGGTGACGACGGCGCGTTGGAAGTTCTGCTTCACCCCGAAAAACATGGCCTTTTACTCTCAGGTTCTGTGGGTGCCCTGCGGCACGCGGCGGAGAATGGAAATCAAAAGGCAATTGATTTTCTGGCGGCTGTGGCAAAGGACCCGCGCGATCAACCTCTTTGGTTCATGGCTGGGGACGGTTTGAATAAGGCTGCGGCCAATGGAAATCCAGTGGCAATTGACGCATTGATTGACCTGTTGGCGAGCTCGAATCAAAGCGTGAAAAACATCGCCGTTGCCGGGCTAAAAATGGCGGCGGCAAATCAGAACGAGAAAGCCGCGGACGCTCTGCGCTCCAGGGGCATCCCGTCGGTTCAATGATTTTCGTACGTTGATCGGTTTGTCTTCGCCGGACGCTTGCTTTTGAAGGACGTTGCTCATGGAACCACCGCGCGATAAAAAGTGTTGACATATTTCGGGGCGTTGCTGTCGGTTATGGTTGTCACGGTTGAAGCATTGGTAAAGGTGAGGAGGGGCTGCCAGTTGGCCAGGTTCGTCGAGTATTCCACGGTCACCACCAGTCCGATGTTGCACATCAATTGAGCCTGGAAACTGCCGTTGGGGAGGACGGCTGGCTGGCCGATAAATTCGGGCGGTGTATTTGTGTCCACAATGGTCACGATGGAGGTGAGATTGTCGCCGAGCCAGGCCCCGCCGGAGGCAGAGATGAGTTCGAGGGAGAATTGTCTGGCGGGGTCAATGACCCCGTCGTTGAGAATGGGAATGGTGACGTTGCTGCTGGTTACGCCGGCGGCAAATGGGATGATGCCGGAAGTGGACGCATAATTGGAACTTCCAGCGGTCAAGCCGTAGGTGGTGAAACTTACTTTGACGGGCAAGGTGCTTGCCCCGAAACGCACGAGCTGCACGGTTACGCTGCCCGCGTTTTTATTTACGCTGGCCGCCGTGGTTGACCATTGGATCAGGCCTCCGCCGTTGGTGGGCCAGGATATGATGCCGGCGACGGCGTTGGTGATGGCGGTATAGGCATCAATGTTGTCACTGCCAGTGTCGGTGTCGCGTTCGTTGAACAAGGCCGCGAGTTCAAGGCCATTGGTCGTGGTGGAAGTCTGACTGATGTTTTAAGCGAGAATGGAGCTTGCACCGGGAAGACTGCCATCAAAGGTGTAGCTCCAGCTAAGAGTCGAACCCGGCAGGCGAACGTCATATCCTTCCAAATAATTCAACAAATAGTGACAAAGCCCAATGGCCGAGGCACTCAAGCCGCCGAACGAATCGTAGGATTCATAATAGTCACCGCCGTCGATGTAGCGCGCCGTCAGGTTGGTTGGAAAATCCACCGCTGACGCGGGCAAAAACTGCGGCTCGTCGGCATACCATATTTCCCACGGGGCCAGATCGCGCGGCCGGCTGTGCGATTGCATGACGTTGGTGAATCCGAGTATGTTGGCAAGCCCGGCATTGCCGAGCAAGTCTTGCTGGATGTAATTCATATACGATTTGCCACTGGCCTTTTCAATGACACGGCCCAGGAGCATGTACCCGAAGTTTGCATAGACGTTGGTCGTGCCGGGCGTGAAGTCCAGCGGCTTGGAGAACATCCAACTGATGACATTGGTTGGGGCGGCAGGATAATTCAAACCCATGTTGGTCGAAATCTGGATGGTGCGGAAGGTTGGATCCCCGACGGGCGAAGTGTATTGGTTCCAGCCACCTGAATGATCCAGCAGGTTTTGCACGGTGATGTTCATCATCCGATTATCACCCAGCACACCGCCCCACGGGGGAATGCCAAGGTAAGAGTAGATTGTCGTGTTGGTCGTGATAGCTCCGGCGGCCACCAATTTGTAGATGGCGGAAGCGGTCAGCATTTTGGAAACACTGGCGAGACGAAAAAGATTATCGGGATGGATGACCGTGATGAAATTGGTGTCACGCCAGCCGTAACCCTGGCGAAACACCAGTTTGCTATTATACATCAAGGCAAGTGTGCCGGCTTCAAATTTATGGGTGACGAGGAAATTGGTCATGGCCTGCTCCAACGGCGCGAGTTCGGGCACGATCGGGCCGCTGGCGGGCCGGTTGGTGGGAATCCCCGTGCCTCGGAGGCCGGTGATGCTTCCACCGTAGGGAGGGCTTGGGGCTTCAAAATTTGTGAGCGCCGCGCTTGCAAAACCGGCCGCCTGTGGGACGAAACTCAACGAATAGAAATAATTCAGGCCAGGCGGCAAGGTTTGTCCGGCATAGTTTGTGCTTGTCAAGAAGTCGGCGGCATTTGCGCCGATGATCGCTTCCGTGGTCATTACGATATTCGTCCCGTTGTATGACCCGCCGGGAAAATTGAAACCGTTTTCCTTATTGGTTGCTCCGAGCTGGATATAACCGAAGTCGAAAGTTGACGTGTCGCCAATGCCAGGAAACAACAAAAAACTCAGGGCTAATAAAGTAAAAGCAGCATGCGGCCAGACGTGACGGCGATCAATCATTGGCGTAATCGGATGTGTCTTGACAAGTTAATCCGTATATTCCGCCTGTCAAATCCATCAATGCTGAGGCAGGTCAGTGATTGGAATTCGTTGACTGCGTTGTATTCGCCGGGAGGGCTTTTCCTTCGCCTCGCATGAACGGCGTGTCGGCGTTGGTATCTTTCAACTCCACTCGCAGGCGGGCCAGTTCGGTTTCCAGACTTTTTTGTTCCACGGCATATTCGCCCTGGCCAAGCACGCTGCGCAATTCCTCCGGGTCCTTCTGCAAGTCGAACAACTCCCAATAATCCGCATCGTAATAGAAATGGACCAGCTTGTAGCGGTCAGTGATTACGCCGTATTGCGGACGGACATGGTGCGGCTGGGGATACTCATAATAGTGATAATAAAAACTCTTGCGCCAATCGGGCGGCGTCCGACCTTCGAGGACGGGAATCAGGCTGCGGCCTTGCATTCTTTCCGGCGCCGGCAGGCCGGCGGCGCCGAGGAATGTCTCGGCGAAATCAATGTCGGAAACGATATCGTTGTTGACAGTTCCTGGCTTGACCACGCCCGGCCAGCGGATCAGCAGGGGCGCGCGCAGTGATTCCTCAAAGATCCAGCGTTTGTCGAACCAGCCGTGTTCGCCAAGATAGAAGCCCTGGTCGGAGGTATAGACCACGATGGTGTTCGAGGCGAGGCCGTTGTCATCAAGATATTTGAGCAGGCGCCCCACGCTGTCGTCCACTGCTTTGACGCAAGCCAGATAATCGTGCAGGTAGCGGTTGTATTTCCAGCGGACGAGGTTTTCGCCTTGCAGGCTGGCGTTGGCGAAGGCGGCGTTGCGGGGTTGATAATAGGCGTTCCATTGTTCGGCTTGATCCGGGGTGAGCGCCTTGGGAGGAGGCGCAAGCTTGAGGTCCGTGTCGTCCATCGTTTTGGCGATGGACATATTCTGGTCGTGCTCGGCAATGCCGCGATTCGAATAATCGTCAAACAACGTGTCGGGCAGGGGATAGATGCGGTCGTTATCAAAGTTCAGGTCTTTGACGTTTGGTTCCCAGGTGCGATGCGGTGCCTTGTGTTGGACGCATAATAAAAATGGTTTGGATGTATCGCGGCTTTTAAGCCAGTCGAGGGCGAGGTCGGTGATGATGTCGGTCACATAACCCTGGTTCTTCACCTTCTCGCCGTTGCGGATCATGGGAGGGTTGTAGTAAACACCTTGCCCCGGCAAAATGTTCCAATAATCAAAGCCAGTCGGATCGCTGACCAGGTGCCATTTGCCGATCATGGCGGTTTGATAGCCATTGGTGTGCAAAAGTTTTGGGTAGGTGATCTGCGAACCGTCGAATCGGCAGTTGGCGTTGTTATAAAATCCATTGATATGGTTGTAGGTGCCGGTTAAACACGCCGCGCGGGCGGGACCGCAAATCGAGTTGACAACCAGACAACGGTCGAACCGCATACCTTCGCGGGCCAGCCGGTCCAGGTTGGGAGTTTGAAGCAGTTGCCGCTTGTCCCCGTATGCGCTGACGGCCTGATAAGCATGGTCATCGGACATGATGAAGAGAATGTTCGGGCGATCGGCGGCCATCACGGAGATTGCGGCGGAGCTGCACAGGGCGATTAAAAACGGCTTCACGATGCGGCCAGAGTAATCCTGATCGCAGTCTCCCGACAAGGATTTGCGTTGGGAACCGAAGACCAGACTGGCCGTGGCCTTGGGAACTTCTCCGAGTTCCTTTTAAAGGCCGCGGCCAGTTAAATTGCCGGGTATGATCGGCTACTTTGTCGGCACGGTGGCGATGGTCTGCAAGATGCGGCTGGCGATCTTGTAGGGGTCCCCTTGTGAATTTGGGCGGCGATCTTCCAGATACCCTTTGTAGCCGGCGTTAACAAAGCTGTGCGGAACGCGGACCGATGCGCCCCGGTTGGCAATGCCGTAGTTGAATTTGTCTATGGACTGCGTCTCATGCAACCCGGTGAGGCGCATGTGATTGTCCGGACCGTAAACGGCGATGTGCTCGTTTTTGAATTTGTCGAAGGCAGCCATGAGCGCCTCGAAGTATGGCTTGCCGCCCGCTTCCCTCATGTGTTTGGTCGAAAAGTTCGAATGCATGCCGGAGCCATTCCAATCGACGTCCGTCCCAAGCGGTTTGCAGTGCCAATTCACGTCAATACCGTATTTTTCGCCAAGGCGCATGAGTATGTAACGGGCCATCCACATTTGATCGGCGGCGCTTTTGGACCCTTTGCCGAAGATTTGGAATTCCCACTGGCCTTTGGCGACCTCGGAGTTGATGCCTTCATGATTGATGCCGGCATCGAGGCAGAGATCGAGATGGGTGTCGACAATCTCGCGGGCCATGCAGCCAACGGCATCATAGCCCACGCCGGTGTAGTATTTGCCCTGGGGAGGCGGGAAGCCGCCGCCTTTGGGGAAACCCAGCGGAGCTCCGTCCTTGTAAAGAAAATATTCCTGCTCAAAGCCGAACCAGGCATCCGGATCATCGAGAATGGTGGCGCGCGCATTGCTCGGATGCGGCGTCTTGCCGTCGGGCATCATGACCTCGCACATGACGAGGACGCCGTTCTTTTTCGTGGAGTCTGGGAAAACTGCGACGGGTTTGAGCATGCAATCCGAGTTATGCCCTTCGGCCTGCCGGGTCGAACTGCCGTCAAAGCCCCACATGGGGAGTTCTTCCAGTTTTGGAAAGCTTTTGAATTCCTTGATTTGAGTTTTGCCGCGGAGGTTTGGGACAGGTTGATAACCGTCGAGCCAGATGTATTCGAGTTTGTATTTTGCCATAGATATAAATGCAGAATGGTTCGGTTCTTTTTTGTTGCGCCGATTTTTTTCAGATTGTTTGCTGATGTTCGTTAACCGCTCCTGCTTAAAGCAGAGAGAATGCCATTTGACCAAAATGCTGGCACAGCGCGAGCAAAAAGTTGTCAAAATGACGGATTGACGAGGGAATCGTGCGTTGCTTTTTTTCAGTTTGGTCGCAGGGGCGAGAGTGGAGCAGTGTTTTTTTTTGCTCGTACTGCGCAGATTTGGTGCTTTGATGATTTGACCCGCGTGCCCCGGCGGGGCAGGTTGCGGACGACATGTTGCAGGTGAAGGATACACTCAGGGCGACCGTCCAGGCTAGTTTCGATGGGCGAGTGTACAAAACTTACCACGGACCGGATGCGCAGGAGCGCTTCGATAAAGAGGCGCAGGTGCTGCGGCATCTTGAGGCGCGTGGTTGCGGTTTTGTGCCACGGCTGCTGGAGGCCGATTCCACCAAACTGCGCATCGTCACCACCAACTGCGGAATGCGGGTGGAACATTTGGACGCCGAACGGGCGCGGGAGTTGTTCGCCGAGCTTGAAACCTACGGAGTGCGGCACGACGATCCCAACATGCGCAACGTGACTTACCGCCAGTCGGACGGCCGTTTCTGCGTGGTGGACTTTGAGCTGGCGACCATTCTTCCAGGGTGCCAGTAACTGCGCGCCGCCATGAACCTTCCTCCCCAAACTTCGGTCTGTAAAGGCCTGCAATGGTCCGGCCGCACCGACCGCGGCAAGATCCGGCCCAATAACGAGGATACCTTCATGGGCCTGCAGTTTGACGCCCGCGAGGTGCATCATTTGGGCGCAATCGGAGAGGGTCCGACTGGCCACATGGACTTTGCGTTCGCGGTGAGTGACGGGATGGGAGGGGCCATGGCCGGGGAACATGCCAGCCGGATTGCTGTGGAAAAAATTACGATGCTGCTGCCGCGCTCGTACCGGCAGTCGGCGGTCGGATGGGAGGCGGGATTTGCCGACGTGCTGGAGGAACTTTTTGCCCAAGTTCACCGCGCGCTGGCACACTTGGGGGACAGCTACAAAGAATGCGTCGGCATGGCAGCCACTTTGAGTTTGTGCTGGTTCACGCCGGCGCGGATGTTTTTTGGGCATGTCGGTGACAGCCGCATTTATTATCTGCCCGCCCAATCGGGAACGATCCGGCAACTCAGCCAGGACGACACCCACGTCGGCTGGCTGTTGCGCAATGGGATGATCAATGAGCGGGAGGCGCGCAATCATCCACGGCGCAATCTGCTGCAAAAGGCCCTGGGCGGCGGCAACCAGTTTATTGATCCGCAAGTGGGCGCCGTGATTTATGAGCCTGGGGATGTTTTTCTATTATGCACCGACGGCTTGATCGAGGGGTTGCACGACAATCATTTGGCGGAGATGCTGCGCGAGCCCGAATCCACCCAACCTGGCGCCCGCCGGGCCGACCGGTTGGTGGAAGAATCGCTGGCCAGAAACGGGCGCGACAACACGACCGCGCTAGTGATTCAGGTAATTTGAAATTTCATCTGGATTATGACTTGCGTAAACGCAGATTTTTGAAGTCATGGTTGACGCCCGAAGGGTCAAGCCCGGCAGCATCGATGCTTCGACGATTCCGCTCTGGAGGACGATCTCCGGTTTGGCGCGGCTCATTTTTGCTCGTGAAATTTGGCCATTTCCATGGGTTCGTGTCCCGGCTTCGTAATCACCGCATAGAGACCCCAAATGAAGACGATCGCAAAAATTGCAATAGTCGCAATCGGTATAATCCAAAATACATACATAATCCCCTCCGTCTCAATATGCCACTTAATCGCTTTTTGTCCAATCGAAGGCACGGCAGACTGCCATTTCGCACATGTTGTTTTACCAATTTACTAGGCCGCCCTCAGGTCTGATTCTCGGAGAGAAAGAAGATTAGGAACCGTACTCACTGGCCGGGATGGGCTGTATATTAACGGCGCTCATCTTTGATAGACCGGCAGAAGTTGTCAGACGGACGAGGTTCGTGGAGGCGAATGATTTTCCCGCACATACGAGGAGGAGTTAAATAACCGGCAGAATCAGCCGCTTTCGATTCATGCCGGGTTATTATATCGAAAGGCAGCACGCGTCCACCGGAATATGGCCCCATCTGACGGAGAAGGGCGGCAGGCAAAAATCACATATTGCGCGACAGGCCAAGACTGGGCACTGTAGCAGGCTAATTATGAAACATACGTTGACCATGGCGCAGGGGCAGGCGAAGTTTGCCGCCCTTTGCCGGAAAGAAAAAACTTCGGCCATCACGCAGAATGGCAAAATTGTCGCGTATGTTGTCCCTCACAAATGGATGGCCAGGCTTCTGCAACATTTGGAATCGATGGAGACCATGGCCAATTCGGAGGCGCTCACCATCCCGCGGGCCAAGGCCAAAAAGACCTAAAGCCATTTACCAGAGAGTGTCCAAGTTTGGGTACTTCCCGATTGTAACGTCAGGAGTTACCAGCTTAAGCCGGTGCTCTTGCGCGGTGGCGATCAGAAGCCGGTCGAACGGATCCCCGTGAATGGCTGGAAGCATTGTGGCGCGCGCGGCAATCACTGCGCTGACCGGGATTTCATGCAACCCGTGCCATTGCAGCATCGCCGCAAACCAGTCATCCACCGGGCGCGGTAACGACAATTTCTTGACAGCGGCCTTTTGGCCAACTTCGAAGGCGCTGATAGCCGAGACGAACAATCCTTCCGGTGTGTTGCGGATAAGTTCGGCGGTTTGCTTCGAGATGGCTGCGGTGTCCGCCGCCAGCCATAGCAGGACACAGGTATCCAGAAGCATCATCGGTTTTCCTCCGGCCAATCCTCTTCTGTGGCAGGCTCAGTGGGATCGAAGCCCGGCGCGAAAGTGACTTTAAGATCCGGGTTCGATACGAGACGGCTTGTCGCACCCTTGAAAGCTTTCATCTCCGCGATTGGCTTGCCATTCCGGCAGATCAACACGATCTCATCCTTCTCTTCAACTGCGGTCAGCAATTTGGAAAGGTTGCTTTTTGCTTCGTGAGTATTAACTGTTATCATAGACTTAGCTAAGTCTAGTTTATTATAGATTGCAACGCAAGCTCTAAATTCTCTTGAGAGGGCAGGCGTAGCCAAAGCAAGTAAAGCCATTGCAGAAGACGAAGAAACAGCCACTTTAGACTCTTGGTGATTGCCTTTATAATTCGGGCAGCAGCGCCTTCTCGAGAAGACGATTGCACCATCGTCATTTCAAATTGCCAGCCGGTTTCTTCGTGCCGTTCGCAGCGGTGTCTTTAACCTCCCTTATCCAAGAAACTGGGGAGGAGCGTGGCCCCTGTAACTTCCCGGATTCAGTGAAATGAAGGCTTTTTTCAAAGCACCTGTGAAGCGAAGCGTTATTACGACCACCAAGCAGGAGGAAAGGCACGCCAATGGTCTTGTGTCCACAGTGGAACACCCTAGCGAACGCGGTAGCCCTATGCCCAAACTGCCATCGCGAACGACACCATGGCCGGGAGCGGCAAGAGAGCCTTTGAGAATCGTCCGAGGGCCTTTTCTACGAGGAATCCGTTTTACTTTGATGGTTCCGCCGTTAGATTGTAGTCGTGAGTTCACTTCAGGAAATTGAGTTGGCCATAGGCGGTCTTTCGTCTAAGGACCAGGCGAAGCTGGTGCGGGACTTGCCGGTGCTTCTCGCCGGGCGGGCGAGAGATTTGCAATGGCAGAGAATTCTGCGCGACCCAACGCCGAATGCGGCCCTATCGAGTCTTGCAGACGCGGTGGATGCCGAGTATCGCCGAAACCCTGAGGTTTTCCCCGAAATCAAGGAGCCGCAAAAAATCTCTCACAGAAGGTAACAAAGGAAACAAAGTAATGATTCTTGCCCTTCGTTCCCTTCGTTTTATTTTGTAAAAATTAGTCTTGCTTCAACATGGCTTGTTGTCCGGCAGCGAGGGTGAGTTTGCCATTATTTGCCGATGCAGAATTGGCTGAAGATGGCGTCTAGTAGATCGTCGGTGGTCGTTTTGCCCACAATTTCGCCAACCGCGTTGGCCCCTATGCGAAGGTCGAGCGCGGCTAGTTCTAGGCCCAGGCCGCCTTGCAGCGCGGCCACCGTGCGCTCAATTGCCACGCGCGCCCGTTGCAGCGCGTCTTGATGGCGGGCGTTGATCATGACTTGCCACATCCCGGCCTGGATTTCCCCCGCCCACACTTTTTCCTTGATCGCGTTTTTGAGTTCTTCAATCCCTTTGCCGGTGAGACAACAAACGTCCACGGCCGAAAGTCCCGGGGGCAATTCAAGGCGGATGGGGAGATCGGTTTTGTTGCGAATGAGGAGCCGCTTTTTTTGCGCGAAGTCGGAGAGCAACGTTTGGTCGGCAGCGCTCAGGGGTTCGGCGGCGTCGAGCACGTGCAAAATCAGTTCGGCGTCGGCCAAGGCGCCGCGGCTGCGCCGAATGCCTTCGATCTCGATTTCGTCCGAAGCCTGCCGCAATCCGGCGGTATCAATGAAGACGACCGGAATGCCGCGCACGTTGGCGGTTTCTTCGATGGTGTCGCGGGTCGTGCCCGGGATGTGAGAGACGATGGCGCGGTCATGGCCCAGGAGTTGATTGAGCAGGCTGGATTTGCCGACGTTGGGCCGCCCGATAATGGCGGCGCGAATGCCGCGGCGCAAAATCCGGCCTTCGTTGGCGGTGCGCAGCAACTCGTCGATGAACACGACGCCAGCCTGCAATCGGCCGATCAATTTTTCGCGGGTCTCCGCGGCGATGTCCTCGTCCGGGAAATCAATGTGCGCTTCGATATGGGCCAACGTTTTCATGAGATCATCGCGCAGGAGATTGATGCGTTGGGAAAGTTTGCCGGCCAGTTGTTCGTTGGCGGCCGCGAGGGCCAGCTCGGTGCGAGAGTGGATCAAATCGGCCACCGCTTCGGCTTGGGCCAAATCAATGCGGCCATTGAGAAACGCGCGTCGCGTGAATTCTCCGGGGCCAGCCAGGCGTGCGCCGTTTTGCAGGATAGTATCCAAAACGAGTTTGGCCGGCAACAACCCGCCGTGACAGGTAATTTCGACCACGTCTTCGCGCGTGAAACTGCGGGGCGCGCGCATGACGGCGAGCAAGACTTCATCCAGGACGCGGCCTTGCCGGACAATTTTGCCGAAATGAAGGGTGTGCGTGGGCGCCACTGAGGGGGCCAGCGACGTTTTGCCGGCGGGCTTGAAACTGGCGTCGGCAATGGAAAGGGATTGCGGGCCAGACAGGCGGACAACAGCGATTCCGCCCTCGCCCACGGGGGTGGCGATGGCGGCGATGGTGTCGTTGAGATCGAAGTTCAAGTTTTGCCGCTCTGGCGCTGTTGCAAAAACGCACAGGCTTTTTGATAGCTTTTGCGATGGAGATAGTGCAACAAATCTGGCTCAGTACCGGGCGGCAATTGGCGGGTCAACCCGTCGAGCCGCGAGAAGATGGGAAGCAAATCAGGCTTGGGATTGGCCGTGGCCATTTGTGCGGCGGCCGCTTCCAGCGCCATCAAGTTGTCCAGAATCTGCTGTTCGATTATATTCATAATAGGTTGTACCGCGGGTTGTTGCAGCGCCCGGCCCATCTTGAACGGAAATAATATGCCAGATGGGCAAGAAAAACATGGTAAAAACAGTCTTTACGGTGTAGAAGATAGCATCCTGAAGAAAAACAGACAGAAAAAACATTTATAGCATGGAAAGCTCATTTCCTGATGGTTCGTATATTGGTGTGGAATGCGGAGCGACGCGCAGCGTGGCGCTTCTGGCGCCGGGAGGAAACTTGCCGTGTCTTCGCGCGGAACTCGGGCCGGCCAATCTGCGCCTTCTCGATGATGCCGAGTTGGTGACGCATTTCGCCGCGATCAAAGGGTTGGAGACCAAAGCTGCCGCGCCGCTGGTGGGAATTGCCATTGGCATGGCGGGGATGCGGACGGAGACGGACCGGCAGCGAATTCGCGCCGCCGCCGCCAAAGTTTGGCCGGGAACGCCGTGTTACGCGACGAACGATTTGGAAACGGCGCTGGTGGCGGGAGAATCCGGTCACAATACCAAAGCCGTGGCGCGTGTCTTGATTTTGAGCGGCACCGGCTCCTGCTGTTTCGGGCGGAAGCTGGACGGGAAAACCATTCGCTTTGGCGGGTGGGGCCATATTTTGGGCGATAAAGGCAGTGGTTATGAAATCGGACTACGCGGATTGAAAGCGTCGGTTCATTACCTGGACCGGGAAGGGCGCTGGCCCCTTCTGGGTCGGAACATATTGCAAACCCTGCAAATGAACGAGCCGGAAGATTTGATCGATTGGGCTAAAACAGCCGCCAAATCGGAAATGGCTGAGCTGGCGGTGCAGGTCTTCGTAGCGGCCGCAAAAGGAGACAAGCTGGCGCGCGCCATTTTGACGGCAGCGGCCGAATCCCTGGCCAACGACGGAGTTCATTGCGCGGGCCGCATGGTCAAAGAGGGGACGCCGGTGGAATTTATTTTGGCGGGCAGCGTGCTTTTGAAGCAGCCAGGTTTCGCCGGGCAGGTTCGCGCGCGAGTGTTGCAACTTTGGCCAGCGGGTAGCGTGGTGAGTTTGCGGCGGGACAGTGTTTGCGGCGCGCTACAATTGGCCAGGGAACATTTTGGCGGCGGCCACACCGCGGACGGGCCATACAAAATCCAGCGGATCCACCTGCCGGAAGCGGACACGACCGTGCTGCCCGCTTCGCGCGCGCTTTCGCCGACCGAACAAAGGAACCCGCGTTCAAATAACCTTGACCGCCTGCCATTGTCCAAGGCCGTCGAGCTGATGATTAAGGAAGAATCGAAGGTCGGCGCCGCCCTGCTGAAGGAAAAGCGGAAGATCGAGCGCGCCATTAAGTTGGTGGTCAGCGCATTTCAACGCGGCGGACGGCTCTTTTACGTGGGCGCGGGCACGAGCGGACGACTGGGGGTATTGGACGCGGTGGAGTGTCCGCCGACTTTTCGCATCCCACCGCATCGTGTGCAAGGCATTCTGGCCGGAGGACAATCGGCGATTTGGAAATCGGTGGAAGGCGCGGAAGACAGCCCGGCGGCTGGGGCTTTGGCCATTGATTACCGTGGAGTCAATCAACGCGACGTGGTGGTTGGCATTGCGGCCAGCGGGCGGACGCCGTTTGTGTGGGGAGCGCTGGCGGCCGCCCGGCAGAGAGGCGCCAAGACAGTGTTGATTTGTTTCAATCCCCATTTGAATATTCCCGCGGGCAGCCGGCCCGATTTGGTCATCGCCCCGGATGTCGGCCCCGAAGTATTGACAGGATCAACGCGCCTGAAGGCCGGCACGGCGACCAAGGTAATACTGAACACATTGACGACCCTGGCCATGGTGCGCATGGGCAAAGTCATCAGCAACCTCATGGTTGACTTGAATGCTTCCAACCGGAAATTGCGGGAGCGGGCGGTCCGCATCGTGCAAGCGGTGACCGGCGCCGACGCAGCGGCTGCCCATGCCGCGCTGGAAAAAGCCAAATGGATCGTCAAAACGGCCTGCCAGCGGCTAAGATAAGCCGCCCATAAAACCTTTTGGCCGCGCGCGCCGCCGCAATGACCAATCCCCAAACGCCCAGTTCGTATCCGCGGCCCACGGTCAGTGGCAAGTTTTTCCGCATCAACCAAAAGAAGTTTTATCCCCGCGGTGTAACTTACGGGCCTTTTGCTCCCAACTCCGATGGCGATCCTTTCGCCAGCCGCGAACAAACCGCGATGGATTTCGACCTCATCCGACGTCTCGGTGCCAACTTTTTGCGCGTTTATCATGTGCCACCGCGCTGGCTGCTGGACCTGGCCGAATTGCACGGGCTAAAGCTGCTGATCGACATTCCCTGGAACAAGCACGTCTGTTTTCTTGACTCCCCTGTTTTCAAGGAGGCGGCGTGCCGGGCGGTGCGTCAGGCGGTGCAAAATTGCGCCCGGCATCCGGCTGTTTTCGCCTACAGCGTGGTCAACGAACTGCCGCCCGACATCGTTCGCTGGAGCGGGGCCGGCGCCGTCGAGGATTTTCTGGATGAACTCGTGCTGGCCGCCAAAGCCGTCGATCCCGAATGCCTTTGCACCTTCGGCAACTATCCCCCCACCGAGTTTTTGCACCCGCAAAACATCGATTTCTTTTGTTTCAATGTTTATCTCCACCAGCAGCGGCCCTTTGAGAATTATTTGGCCCGCCTGCAAATGATCGCCGATGCCAGGCCATTGCTCCTGGGGGAGATTGGAGTGGACACCCTCCGCGAAGGCGAAGCGCAAAAATGCGAAATGCTCGATTGGCAAATCGAGTCCGCCTTCCGCGCCGGTCTGGCCGGGGTTGTCGTTTATAGCTTCACCGATGAATGGCACAAGGATGGACGCAATGTGGACGATTGGAATTTTGGGCTGACCAACCTCCAACGCCAGCCCAAGGATTCCTTCGCGGTCGTGCAAAGGAAATTCGCGCAAGCCCCGCATTTTTCTTTGCCGCGATTTCCCATGATTACCGTCGTCGTTGCCTGTTACAATGGCGGCCGCACGTTGCAGTCCTGTTTGGATTCCTTAACCCATCTCAATTATCCATCCTATCAAGTCATCGTGGTCGATGACGGTTCAACAGACATTACTTCTCAAGTGGCCTCGCTCTACAAGAACTTCCGGCTCATCCACCAGGAACACCGGGGCCTGGCGGTGGCGCGCAACACCGGAATTTCCGCGGCGGACGGGGAAGTGATCGCCTTTACCGACGCCGATTGCCAGGCGGACGAGGACTGGCTGTATTATCTCGCGGGCGATTTGCTGAAGGGTTCGTTTGTCGGCGTGGGCGGACCCAATTTTTTGCCGCCTGACGACTCCGGCGTCGCTGCGGCTGTTATGGTCTCTCCGGGAGGCCCGGCGCACGTCATGCTGACGGATCGTTTGGCTGAACACATTCCTGGTTGCAATATGGCGTTTTATAAATGGGCCTTGCTGGAGGTGGGCAATTTCGATCCGATTTTCCACCGCGCGGGTGACGATGTGGACATATGTTGGCGGTTGCAGCAGCGCGGCTTTCGGATTGGTTTCAGCCCGCCGGGATTTGTCTGGCATCACCGCCGTTCGACCGTGCAGGCGTATTTGACCCAGCAGAGTGGATACGGCGAAGCGGAAGCTATGCTGGTGCGAAGGCATCCGGAATACTTCAACACTTTTGGCGGCAGCATCTGGCAGGGGCGCATTTACGCGTCCTCGAAGTTTGGACTGACCATTCGCCGGCCGATAATTTACCACGGTTTGTTTGCGACCGGATTTTTTCAGAGCCTGTATTGCGGCGAGCCGGCTACCGCATTGATGTTTTGCACAAGTTTGGAATATCACACACTGGTTAACTTCCCGTTGCTGGCCCTGTCCGTACCTTTTCACGCCGTCTTGCCGCTGGCCATGACCAGCGTGATGATTTCTCTTGGCGTGTGCGTGGCCGCGGCTCTTCAGGCCGACTTGCCGCGCAACAAACACCGCTTGTGGTCGCGGCCATTGGTCGCCCTGCTTTTTTTCCTGCAACCCATGGTGCGCGGTTGGGCGCGCTACCAGGGGCGCCTCAGCTTTGGCCCGACCCCAAAATCCGCCGTGGAAAGCCTGGAGTCGCTCGCCTTGAAAGATCGTCCCGAGGCGTTGCAGCAAGTCGAATATTGGGCCAATGCGGCGATGGATCGGGTGGACTTCGTCCAACGCATTCTGCAACGGCTCGATCAGCAAGGCTGGGAGATCAAGGCTGACGTCGGCTGGAGCAATTTCGACATGGAAATCTTCGGCAGCCGCTGGTCTCACCTGCAACTGGCCACCGTGGCCGAGCCGCATGCCGGCGGGAAGCAGCTTTTGCGCTGCCGCCTGCGCATGGCCTGGTCTCTCTCGGCAAAGGTCGCCATTTGTTCAATGCTCGGTTTGGAGCTTGTCGTCATAGGGTTCATCTGGCACACCCTTTGGCAGATTTGGTTTTTGCTTTTAACCGTGCCGGCCTTTGCCTGGTACGTCAGGCACGATCAGCGCGATTTGCAGCGCCTGATTTCCGTCGTCTTGGACGACATTGCCAAAAAAAATGGAATGATTAAACTGAACCGGGAAACGAAAAAGGACGATGCGTAAAGAATAATTTCTGTCACGGCGGCCAAACATTCCTCCATGCAACAATATCATCAGCTTCTGCGCCTTGTCCTCGAACACGGAAAATTGAAGAACGACCGCACCGGGACGGGCACCCTATCCATTTTTGGCGCACAGGCCCGTTTCCCGCTTGCCTCCCGCTTCCCTCTGCTGACCACAAAAAAACTGCACCTGAAGTCGATCATTTATGAATTGCTCTGGTTCCTGCGCGGCGACACGAACATTAAATATTTGAACGACCACGGCGTGAGCATCTGGAATGAGTGGGCCGACGCCGCCGGAGATCTGGGGCGGATCTACGGCGCCCAATGGTGCGACTGGCGGACACCGGATGGCCGTTCCATCAACCAAATCGACGCCGTCATCCAACAAATCAAACAAAACCCTCACAGCCGCCGCTTGATGGTCAGCGCCTGGAACGTGGGAGAGATTGAGCAGATGGCGCTGCCACCCTGTCACGCCCTTTTTCAATTCTTCGTCCAGGACGGCGAACTCAGTTGCCAGCTTTACCAGCGCAGCGCTGATTTGTTTTTGGGCGTGCCCTTCAACATCGCTTCCTATGCCTTGCTGACGCTGATGGTCGCGCAAGTTTGCCAACTAAAGCCCGGGGATTTTGTTCACACCTTTGGTGATTTGCATCTCTACAAAAACCATCTTGAGCAGGCCAGATTGCAATTGTCACGCGAGCCGCGCCCCCTGCCGCAAATGAAGCTGAACTCTGAAATTAAAAATATCCACGACTTCAAATTCGAAGATTTCCAATTGGCAGGGTACGACCCCCATTCACCCATCAAGGCGCCGATTGCCGTTTAGCAACACTACCGCCTTTTGCCGATACTGTCGGCTTGATGCGGTCGTCGTTTAATCTCTTTCATAGGAACGCGCTGCTGCGCGTTCGCAGATCTCCGTCTGAGCCTCAATATGTCAAAGAACAGCGGGGAAGGCGGCGCGGGACGCGTCGCAAAGCGACCGTGACGGTCGCGCTCCCCCAATAAAAATGTTTATTTTTTAGCCGTAATCACCCGTAATTACTCGTAATGAGCCATTGGAACTGGTTTGACTGGGTTTTAGGAGATTGACTGTTGGTTTATTTTGCAAGTTACTGATTCTCATTACTTTAGCCTTTAGCCTTCAGCATTTAGCCTGTCTACAAATCGGTGTGACTCACCTTGACTGAGTCTGACTGGATGTCCAGAAATGGGGAGCGCGACCGTTCCGGTCGTGGTGCGGCGCATCCCGCGCCATACTCCCCCCTGTTTTCCACAATTAAGACTTTGCCAGATTGACGCATAGTCCTCGCTGTTAGGATGCAAGACGTGTTTGGCGGGACGCCCGCGCTCCCCATTCGCCACTTCTTTCTCCTCTATCGAGTTTTTTTCAACTGTCAATTATCAACTGTCCATTGGACTAAGTATATTCACAAACTATTCAATAGTAAACATAGTAATTTACCTATTTTTCTGCGAATGGAGCCTTTTGAAGAAGCGAGGCGCAACATGGCCTAACGGTAAACCTCACGTCGAGGCCCGATGCGTTCGATGGCAACCACAAGCGCGGCGTCATCCACGGTGCTTCAGGCGCACACTTCATGTCGAGTTCGCCAGTTCATTTTGCTCAGGAGATTGAGATTAAGATTAAGAGTCGGAAGTCTTCAGACGGATGCCCGTTTCTTTTTATAAACGCCGGGGGCGGCGATTGTCATAAAACGCTCTGGATGGGTCAGCGGCTTGAATCCAAATGGCGCGTATAATTTGTACGCATCTTTTGTCGCCAATAAAATGCGCCGCAAACCCTGCAAATCACGGTGGGCCAGAATCCGGCGAATCAGCATTTTGCCCACGCCGCGACCGCGATGTTCCGGCAGAACGAATACATCCGCCAGATAAGCCAGCGTCGCACAATCGGTAATCACCCGGGCAAAACCCACCTGTTGCCCCCGATAAAACACCCCAAAACAAAGAGAGTTTCGGATGGATCTTGCGACAACGCTCCGCGGAATATCCCGGGCCCAATAGGTGGAACGCAAAAAATTGTGGATGAGCGCAACGTTGAATCGGCGCTTTTCCGTCGAAATGCTGTAGGTTCGTGGCGAATTCATTTTGGCCCGGCGCCCAGTCGGTTGGCCGGCAGCGAAAAATATGGCGATTACAAAATACGGCGCAACATAATTGAACAGTTGGGCGGCTTCAATCGTCCAATTTCTCATGACCCCTCGTCCCGGTGGAGAGCCTGCTTATAAAAGCAAGTATTGGCCAAGTCTGAATGGCTTGGCCGATGACGCCGCCTTTTTTGCGGCCCCCTGGGGTCAAAAATCCGAACCGCAGAGCGACCGCGAAAACATCTTGCTGGATGTCATTGGTGCTTACGATCTTCTGCTGCTGCAAGGCTTGACCGCCACCGGAGCTTTGACACGTCTGGGGCTCCACAAAAGCCGCGATGAACTGGTCCAGGAATTGGACCTCGAAACCGGTCGCCGCCTCTCCATGCGATTCCCGGCGCCGATGGAACCGCCGCGGGAAAGCGCCAGTTAGGGCGCCAGTCTGTCTGTCGCCCATGTTCCATCTTTCTGCGCAGTGTAAAGAAACCGGTCATGCAGGCGATTGACTCGGCCCTGCCAAAATTCGATCTCGCACGGGACCACGCGAAAACCGCCCCACCACGAGGGCAGGGGAACCTCCCCCTCGGCGAACTTGCGGTGCATTTCCGCCCATTTCATTTCCAGGAGCTGGCGTGAGGTGACGACCGAGCTTTGTTGCGAAATCCAAGCCCCGATCTGACTGCCGCGCGGCCGCGTTACGAAATAGGCCAGCGCCTCGGCGGTCGAAACTTTCTCGACGTGCCCGCTGATAATCACTTGGCGCTGCAGTGCCAGCCACGGGAAGAGCAGTGACGCGTTGGGGTTTTCTTTGATCTGGCGGGCCTTGCGGCTTTCCAGGTTGGTGAAAAAGACGAAACCGTGCGTGTCGTAACGCTTCAATAAAACGGTGCGTACCAACGGCCGCCCATCCGTCCCGGCCGTGGCCAGGCTCATGGCGTTCGGCTCAATGACCTTGCTCTGGCAGGCTTGCTCAAACCAGAGGGCGAACTGCTCAAACGGATTTGCCTTCAAATCCGACAAATCCAGCTTGCCACTGTCGTATTCGGAGCGTTGTAGGTCGATTTGCATCTTCGCGATTCTAACATGGACCGAAGGTCAGAGTCCGTCTTTTTTTACCGAAAATCTCCTGGATTCAAACCTCGGCATGGGTTGCACACGGCGGGATCAACACACTCTTACTGCCGCCCTAATGAAGAACTTTGTCCGTAACTTTGAAGAAGGACGACCCGGTTGGACGTATCGGGCAGTCGCTCCCGCAGAGGTACGATTTTGGACCGTAATTGCAACAATTCCCGCTCGTCGGCCTTGCTTAAGCTTGCTACAGAATTCGCCGTAGTTTCACCAACGGCCGTAGCACTGGCGGACTTCCCCAAATCAATCTGCTTTCGCAGCGAATCGTTGCTCGCGCGCAGGTCATTCAGTGTCCGCTGCCGCATCACGAACCAGGCCGCGAGAGCAACAATCACAGTCAAAAAGAAACATGCGCACAACTTTCTCATGGAAACACGCGTTAACTCAAGGCTGGACCGGGATTTGTTCGTACACCCGATTGCCGTCGGCGCCGAAGACACACCTCCAGCCTGTATCGCTCTGGCGAAGGAGATAGCGGACAATTGGGTTTGGACCCAGAAAGCCCGGCACTTCCGTGACAACCCATCGGTCATTATTTTCCCCGGGTTGATCCTCCAGGAGCCTCTCAAAAACATCATCCACGAAGACATTGGTCCGCATGCAAATTTCCAACATCTTTTCCTGGACCCGCTGAACATCCGCCCCGTCCTCAATGACCGTGAGTTGGAAGAATCGGTTCGTGTCATTATGCATCCAGGCCCACATATAAGTTTGCATCGCTGCCGCAGGGGTAGCCCGGCCGACATCTCGCACGTGATCTGGCACGAGCGTTTCGTACAAAGGAATGCCGCCGGGTTTGTGCCAGGGCATTGTGGCGGCCAATTGCCGAACCTGCGCGGAGAATTCCGCAATTTTGGTCCGAAGCGCCGTCGCTTCGCCGCGCAGGCGTTCCAGATCGGCCCGGTCCCATGCCGCGTTGTCAAACACGCCGGGGGCCGGTCGTGGCGGGGCCGGCGTGGCGCGCAACCGCGTCTGCAAGTCCGATCGTTCCGCGCGGGCGGCGGCCAGCGATTGTTGTTGAATGATCAGGAGTGTGGCCAGAATCCCGGCCAGCAGCGCTGTGCCAATGGCGAATTTTGTTTCTCCCAAATGCACGAGGTTTGAAGCCCAACTGCTTCCGCTGGACGCCGCCAGTGATCCTGCCGCCAGCGACGCCATAAGTTCCGTCGGCACGGATTCAATGGCATGAGTCGTTAGCACGCCGCCCAAAGCCGCCGCCGTTGTGGTAATGCCGCGTTTGGCTAGGTATTCCCGCAGGTGTTGCAGCGCACGATCCACTCTCTTGCGCGCCGCCTCCGCGCTCGCCCCCAACGCCGCGCCTACCCCGGCAAAATCCCGCTGCTCAAAATACCGCAGCAACAGGGCGTCACGGTCTGCCGGAGCGAGTTTGGTCAGGGCTTCGTCCAGCAATGGGCGGATTTCTGTCCAGCCGGGCTGTGGATCGGGATTGAGTTCGTTCATTTCTATGGATTGATGTTCGCGCCGGAGACGCCGCGTCTCGGCGCGGATGAAGTCCAGCGCGGTATAACGGGCGTCCCGATGCAACCATCCCGCCAGCACCGTTCTCTTTGGGATGCAGCGGGCTTTGCGCGCCAGATTGGCAAACACCACCTGCGTCACGTCCTGCGCCAATTGCCAATTGCGCACCTGCCGCAAGGCCGCCGAATAAACCAACGCCGCATGACGCCGCGTTAGTTCCGCGAAAGCTTCCTCCGAAGCTTCCGCCACATAGCGTGCGAGCAGTTGCCGGTCATCCATAATTCTTTTACCCATTATACGCCGCCCGCTGCCCGAACCGGACAAAAAACCGCCTGCGCCCAAGAAAGGAAATGAGAACAAGCAGTATGATGCTCTGAAAACCTCGCAACCCCGAAAGCTTTCGGGGCTACATTCTTGATAGCCAATCGGTTAGGCCGCAACAAAATCCGCAACAAGGCTGCAACAGACGCTGCAACATGGTTTCCGGACGGGTGCCCCGCTCAAAGCCGATTTTGGGACAACAAAGGAGCCAGCTCCGCCTCGATTTCATGGTCGGATTCACCGAATTGCGCCTTGCACAAATGCCAGCGCTCGAGGTGTTCCACGCTGGCGTCGGGCGCAAGTTTTGTCAGCGGCCCCAAGCTCTCCACTTCCAACATGTCCCCGCGCGTATAACATTCAACGTTACAGCCGAAATCGGGGTAGGCTGCAGCGGGATCGAAGGCGAAGCGCTTGAGAAAGACTTGTCCGTCCCGATAGTAAGCGGCCCACCCTTGTCGGTTGCCCAAGCCGAACTTTTGCGGTGCCGTGGCGGCGGGATCGCAAACGAGTTGAATGAATTTCGCGCCCCATTTCCATCGCGGATCAGCCATGTTGGTGTAACCCCACAGGCCGACGGACCGAACCGGCAGCAATTCGTTCGAGGACGGTTCCTGGGGAAGAATGGCGCGGCCGGGACCTTGCATGACGGTCAGCGCCCACGGCGCCAGTTCCACCGGCCACGGGTTCTTATTGGTGAGCCGATGCCGCACCGCAACAGTGTCGCGTTGCGCGTCCAGAGTGACCTCGATTTCCTTCTGAATGCCGGTTGCCGCCTCGGTGGGTTGAATGAGTTTCAGAATGGAGCCATCCCATTGATGCTCGATTGGCCCGTTGTCCGGGGCATAACTGCGGGGTTTGACCTCCGGCGCGTGCCAAAGACGGTGTCCGCCGTAATTGCGCCAGACATCGCCCCCCGTCTTGCCGACGTCGGCAAATTCCTTGAAGAGATTGGGGCCGCCCACAAAGCCAAGCCGGATGATGCGCGGCCCGATATCCGTGGTCGCGATTAACTCAATATTCTGGTTGGCCAACCGGATGCACCGGGGCCATCCGCCATAAGGAACTTTCTGCATCTGCACAGTCATGGGCCAAGTTCTAATGTCCTTTCAACTCCATCGCCAGCAAAATCAAATTCTTTGGCAGAGCTGCGTCCAGCTCCAAATGACGCCGCCCGTGCATTCCCAGGCTTGCCACAAACAAAAAGCAAAGAGCGCCGCCAATTTAATCCACTCCATCCATTGCTTTCGCCGGAGCAGGCTCAAAAAAAGAACAAGGGCGCCCGCCCAAAAAATCAATCCCACATGACAAAGGAACATGAGAATGACAAATCTTATTTTGCCCGGCATGGTGGCAATGGGCATGAGCGAGGCGGGGATAAAGTTCCAGACCGGCCCGGTGACCAGCACTATTGTGATTAGCAACGCAATGCCGTTGGAAATTTTGGCGCCCAGGGTATTGGGCATTTTGTCATCATTTTCGCGATTTGAATCATACCAAATCTTTTCCACGGATGAGCGTTGGGTAAACGTTTTGAAAGGTGAAAAAACCGCGCGAGCGACGAAGATCGGCACTTCCATTCCCGACAAGGTGCGGAAACGACGTCCAGAAGTGATCACCCGCTCCCAGAGCACGATGAACCGGCCTTCCCGCCTCAACGCCATGCCCATCGCGCCTTCTTCGGCCCAGAAAAGCCGCTCGTCGAATCCGCCCGTGGCGTGAAATGCTTCGCGAGTGCAAAACATAAAAGCACCCCCGCAAAATCCCGTGATTTGAACGGCGATACCGCCCAATAAGGCGAGAAGCCGGATGTAAAGTGGCACCACCCCCTCAAACCATACCGTGGCGCCGCCGCCAACGGCGCCTTTGTCCATGCATCGAAGCGCGGAGGCCACGACGCGCGGATTGATGATGGTGTCCGCGTCCACAAAAAATAATCGTTCGCCGCGCGCCGCGCGTCCTCCGGAATTGCGCGTGGCGGCGATTTGCCGATGATTGACTCGCACCACGGTTGCGTTGTGCTGCCGCGCGACCTCCGCGGTGGCATCGGTGGAAGCATCGTCCACCACGATGATTTCATACGGCTGACCCACGGCGCGGGCAGAATTAATGATGGCCTGCAATGTCCGGCCAATTCCCGCTTGTTCATTATGCGCCGGAATGATAAATGAGATCATGACAGTTGGTTTTTGAGTTTAAGCGGCAACAATTCATCCTTTGGAGGCAAGTGGTGCGCGAGAGAGGACTTGAACCTCCACCCCTTGCGGGACCAGATCCTAAGTCTGGCGTGTCTGCCATTCCACCACTCGCGCAACTCGGGCCATCAAAGACCGGCAACAATTTGAACGCGCATTAGTGAAGGAAATAATAGCTCGTTCAGAATGAAGGAGCAAGTGTGATATTGTCCCCGTCTTCCAACCCAATGCTACGATGTCAATATTAATGAGTCCGTTCCAAAAGCGAAAGCCAGCCGGGGTCGATTCGGCTGGGATCAGGCGAGAGCTTGTGGCCGCGCGGGCTGCTGTTGTGGGACCATTCCAGACGGTTGAGCGGGCTCGCTCCTGCCAACGTGGCACCCCGATGCGTCGGGCCGCCTCAGAAATCGGCCACCACGTTGCGTGAACCAGGGTCTTGAAACAACAGCGGCTGTTCCTTGCAGTCTGTCGCCCAAGAAGCGGTCAGAGATGTATTCATTTGGCTCTATTTTCCAAGTCAACTGACGCTCTTGCCGCTTCTTTGTTCAACTCAATTATGAAATATCCGGGCTAGGAAATTGGTATTGGTATTCGGTGTTCATCCCTTTTTGCCTCCTGTATTCAAACCGCTTCGGCGATCAAATCGTAGTCGGTGTGGCCGATGATTTTGACGCGGGCGAACTCGCCCAAAGGTAGCCTGCCGCGAATATACACGCGCCCGTCAATATCCGGCGCATCGGCCTGGCCGCGCGCGACCAGGAAAGATCCGTATCGCGCCGACGCCGGACCGTCCGCCGCCGCCGCCGACGCGGAGGCGCGAATCAGACCGTGCTCCCATGAACTGACGTTGCCCTTGGGCAAATCCTGCCAGGGCACTTCCCTCTCAACCAAAACATCCAGATGCCGGCCCACAAAAGATGACGAGATGCCGCGCGCAATTTTCAACTGTTCGCCCATGGCCAGCTTTTGCCGCCGTTTTTTGACGGCGTCGGGAACCTGGGCTTCCATTTTGCCGGCGCGCGTTCCGTCTTGCTGGGAATACGTGAAAACGCCCATGCGCTCGAAGCGGGTCGCCGCGATAAAATCGAGCAAGGTCTGGAAGCACGCCTCCGTTTCCCCGGGAAAACCGACGATGAAGGTGGTGCGAATGGCAATGCCGGGTATGCCCGCCCGGATTTTTGCGATCAAATCAACGATGTACTGTTGGGACGTTTCGCGGCGCATGCGTTCGAGCATGTTTTGATGAATGTGTTGCAGCGGCATGTCAACATAACGCGCCACTTTCGGGCATTGGGCAATCGTTTCAATCAACTCATCGGTCCAGTGGGCGGGATGGGTGTAAAGCAGGCGCACCCAAAAATCGCCGGGCAAAGCGTTGAGTTCGCGCAGCAGTGTGCAAAGAGTGGTGGCGCGGGCGCTGAGCGATTTGGTGGTGGCGGAGAATCGTTCCGGAGAGGAAATGGCGCGGCTGGCGTTGGGCCGCAAATCGAGGCCGTAGTAGGTCGAGTCCTGCGAAATCAGATTCAGTTCCTTGACACCGTCGGCGATAAGCTGGCGGGCTTCCTGCACGATGTCGGCCTGGCCGCGGCTGCGATGGGAGCCGCGCATGCGGGGAATAATGCAAAAGCTGCACGGATGATTGCAGCCCTCGGCAATTTTCACGTAAGCAAAATGGCGCGGCGTCAACCGAAACCGCGGCGTGGCAAAATCGGGAATGTAACTGGGCCGCAGGTTGACCTGGATGAGCGGGGCGGCGACGGGAGCCGGTTTGGCCCGGTCCAACTCCGCGATGCGATGCACGATTTGTTCTTTGGATTTTGCGCGGGCTCCGGGAGTTTTTGGCGGGCGGCCCAGTTTCTCCCGCCGCCGCGCCAGCGCCTGCTGGACAATATCCGCCGCCTGCGCGACTTGATCGATGCCCATGAAGGCATCGACTTCCGGCAGAAGGCCGGGCAAATCGTCGCGAAACCGTTGCGGCAGGCAGCCGGAGACGATGAGGCCCTGGCCGGGCCGGGTCTGCGCGCGCACCTCGGCGGATTGCAAAATGGCATCGACGCTCTCTTCCTGGGCGGCGTCAATGAAAGAACAAGTATTGACAATGACAACGTCGGCTTCGCTGGCGTCATTGGTGATTTCCAATCCGGCCTTGAGCAGGGAACCGAGCATGATTTCGGCATCGACCAGGTTTTTGGCGCAACCCAGGGAAATGAGTCCGACACGCACGGGCGCTGTTATTGGAGCTTTCGTCACGGGGACAAGTTACGGGGCCGGGCCAAAAAGGCAAACGTCCTAATTGGAGGGCGGCGGCATGGGCAGGGTGGCGTGGGCGGGCGGCGCTTGGTAAAGGCCAGGCCCAAGGCCTTCCAACGGGTCCTTGTTGCGGTACCGAATCCAGCCGAAATACGTCACGGCGAACGCCACCACGATAATCAGCGTGATTATCGCGGGAATGGCGAGCGGACGGAGGTACTTTGAAAACTGAAACATGGCATCGTCCAAAATGCCGCCGGCAGGCCGGCCAAAATTCGGCTCCTGCCGGCCGGAATCGGAAAGTTCCAGGCCGAGTTGCTTAAGAACCTGAGTGGCGTCGAGTTTCAACAAAGTCGCATAAGTGCGCACAAACCCGCGGATGTAAACCGGCGCGGAAAAAACACTGAAATTGCCCTCCTCCAGCGCACGAATATGGTCCCCGCGGATTTTGGTCATATCGGCCACCTGGTGAATGGCCAGATTTTGAGCTTCGCGCGCGGTGCGCAATTGTTCGCCGACTGTTGGCATGATTGTAACTTATAGCATTTTTTAGCGTTTTTGGCAACTCTTTTAATATGACAGGGGCCGGACAGATAAGATTTGATCCAGCCCAAACCGCACCGCAAAATGTGTCACATGAAGACCGCCGCAGACGTTCATGGGAATGACGAATGAATATCGAATGCGCGGCTGAATTGATCGGGTATTTGCGGGAGCGCGGGCATGTCAAGAAGGATGAAAACCCGCGAATCACGGTGCTGGCGGGAGGCGTCTCCAACCGGACCGTCCTGGTGGAGCGCGGGAATGGCACAGCTTGGGTGCTCAAACAGGCGCTGGCCAAATTGCGGGTGGCGTCGGATTGGTTTAGCAGCCCAGAGCGGATTCATCGCGAGGCAATGGGCTTGCGCTGGTTGAGCCAATTGACCCCGCCGGGCGCCATTCCGCGGTTGATCTTTGAAGATCACGAGAGCCACTTCCTGGCCATGGAAGCCGTGCCGATGCCGCACGAGAATTGGAAAACGATGTTGCTGCGCGGCGAGATTGATCGCGATGCAGTGGAACAATTTGGCCGGTTGCTGGGGGGAATCCATCGCCAGGCCCGGGCGCGCCGGGAGGAATTGGAGCCGGTTTTCCGGGACCGTTCCTTTTTTGAATCGTTGCGCCTGGAGCCCTATTACGCATACAGCGCCACCCAAACCGCCGAAGCCGGCGCGTTTTTGTGGAACCTGATCGACGAGACCCGGGCCGCGAGGCTGACGCTGGTGCATGGGGATTTCAGCCCGAAAAACATTTTGGTGCGAAACCACGGCCTCGTGCTGCTGGATCATGAAGTGATTCACTGGGGCGATCCGGCGTTTGATCTGGGTTTTTCTTTGACGCACTTTTTGAGCAAGGCGCATCATCTGCGCGCGCACCGGGGAAAATTTTCCGAAGCGGCGCATTTATATTGGAAGAGTTACGACGACACTTCGTGCGAAGAACGGGCCGTCCGGCATACGCTGGGTTGCCTGCTGGCGCGGGTGGACGGAAGGTCGCCGCTGGAATACCTGAATGCCGACGAGCGCCGCCGACAACGGGCAGCCGTGCTGGCGTTGATCGCCGCGCCGCCGGCCGCGATCGACGATTTGATTGAACGATTCTTGTCATGCCTATAATTCAACAACTGCGCGCTGTGGAAATCCTGGACAGCCGGGGCCGCCCAACTGTCAAAACTTTTTGTCTGTTGCAAGGCGGGGCCGGGGCCGCTGCCTCCGTGCCCTCGGGGGCCTCGACCGGCGCGGCGGAGGCGCTGGAGTTGCGCGACGGCGATCCCAAACGCTACCGCGGCCTCGGTTGCCGCCACGCCGCGGCCAATGTGAACGGCGAAATCAACGCCGCCCTGGCCGGCCGGGACTTTCCGGACCAGAAACAACTTGATGAAGCGCTGATTAAGCTGGACGGCATGGAAAACAAATCGCGCCTGGGCGCGAATGCCCTGCTTTCCGTATCGCTCGCCTTCGCGCGCGCCGCTGCCTTCGGGAGCGGGCGCCCGCTTTACGCGCAATTTGCGACAATACTTGACAAGCCGTTGAACTGGCTTCCGCGGGCCGCCATCAATCTTTTCAGCGGCGGCAAGCACGCCGGCGGCCAGGTGGAAATACAGGATGTTCTCGTCGTCCCAGCCTCCGCGCGCGCCATGGACGAAGCGCTGGCCATGACCTACGAAGTTTATCAATGCGCCGCCGAATTGATCGCGCAACGTTACGGCGTGCGCACTTTGCGGGCCGACGAAGGCGGACTGGCCCCGCCCGCCCCCAACGCCGCCGCCTTGCTGGCCGATGCCGTCGCCGCCATCGAACGCGCCGGCCTCAAACCCGGGCGCGACGTCTGCCTGGCGGTGGACGTGGCCTCCAGCCATTTTTATCGGGACGGCCGCTACGAGCTGGATGGCAAAAAATTGTCCGCCGCCGAGATGATTACTGTATTGACAGCATGGACGCGCGATTATCCCATTGTCAGCATTGAGGACGGCCTCGCGGAAAACGATTGGGCAAACTGGCCCGTCTTCCGCGCCGCAATTGGCGGCGGAGCACTGGTTATGGGCGACGATTTTTTATGCACCAATCCCGGGCGAATCCGCCGCGCCGTCGCCGGGAAATGCGCCGATGCGCTGCTCTTGAAGGTCAATCAGATCGGCACACTGACAGAAGCCGCCGAAGCCCTGGGCATGGCGCGAGGCGCCGGCTGGCAGGTGATGATCAGCGCGCGCAGCGGCGAAACGGAAGACGACTGGCTGGCCGACCTGGCGGTGGGTTGGTCGGCCGACCAAATCAAGATCGGCTCGATCACCCAATCCGAGCGCCTGTCAAAATATAATCGTTTGCTGGAACTCGAAGCCGAGACCGGCCTCAAGCTCAATCCCTGGCCACTGACTCAAATCAAGGATTGACAGCCAACGCATTGAGGGATCGGAAATAGGCTGAATTTTCTTGCATTCGTTTGGGGAAACGTCAGGTTAGGCTAACAAAAGCGTGTTTGGTTGCCAGCGGCGGACATTCATTCCAGGTTCGCTTTGCGGTTATCGGGATGAAGTGAACCATTGGCTTCGCCATGAAATGAAAGCATCAATGAAGGCTACAAAAACATTATTCGGAATCTTCACCGTCACGGCGGCCCTGATGGCTTCGGCGCAAGCACAAGTCCCGTTCACGAACAATTTGGCGGCCTATTATCCCTTCGACGGCAGCGCCAATGATGCGAGCGGGAACGGGAACAATGGCACGCTCTCAGGCGCGGCCACGTTCGGCTTAGACCGCTTCGGCTCAACGAACGCCTGTCTTTCGCTGCCGGGCGGCGAAGGCGGTGGCTCAGGCGTGAATATTCCGTCCCTGTCAAACGGACCGCTCGGACCACTGACGTATTCGGCTTGGTTCTGGTTGAGCAACTACCCGCCTGCCGGGGGAGTCGCTTTCATGCCGTTGATGGGCAGAATGGTGTGCGGCAACACGCAGTGTGGGGCAATATGTGTCAACTCTCAAACCGGAGTTAATACCAATCAATTAACCTATTTTACAGGAGGAACCAGCTACTCCATGAAGCAGGCCGTACCTTTGCAAACCTGGTGCCAGGTCGTCTTTACCGTCGATGGCTCAGGAAATCCCAATTTTTATCTCGACGGAACCAATGTTCCCAGTTCCGGCTCCGCTCCAGCCAGCCAGCCGATCGATTTCTGGATTGGAGCCGCTTCGGCTAACGGCTGTGGCCCTGGCGGGGATTTTTATGTGTGGAACGGCCTGATCGACGATGTCCGCGTTTACAATACCAACCTTTCCTCAAACGAAGTTCTGCAACTTTACCAATACGAATCCGCGTGCATTCCTTATAGTGCAACAGCTAGCGCAACCGTGGATAACAAATTCGTTGTTGCCGCAACCATCACCGATGGCGGCTGCGGTTACACCAATCCGCCGGCGGTTTTGATTCTTGGCGGTGGGGGAAGCGGAGCGACTGGGACGGCTATCGTAAACAACGGCATGGTAACCGGCATCACGATAACCGATGCCGGTAGTAATTACACCGGCATACCCACCATTTACATCTATGCGCCCTTCGCCATAACCGCCCAACCGCAGTCCGTGATAACCAATGCTCACAGCAGCGCGTCATTCAATGTGACAGCCACGGGAACGGAACCACTGAACTACCAATGGTCATTAAATAACACAAATATTTTAGGGGCAACCAATAGCACTTTGACGATTTCGAATCTTGTGCAAACGAATCTGGGAACGTACGCCGTGGTCGTCACGAATGTCTTTGGCTCACTGACCAGTTCCAATGCCGTCCTTTCGATGTATCCAATCTTGGTCATTCCTTTCGGCGGCTTGGATACGGATTGGGGTTATACCAACATATTGAGTGTGGCAGCGTGGGGCAGCGGCCCGTTGAGTTATCAATGGTATCAAAACGGTAACGTCATAGACGGCGCAACCAATCAAACACTGGATTTTACTGGCATCCAATTTTCGAACGCCGGGCTTTATTCCGTAGTCGTGAGTAATCCCTTCGGCAGCGCAACCAACACCCCGGAACAAGTGGTTGTCAATCCTTCCGGGATTTCCCTTGGATTATGTCCGGCCGTAACCATCACCGGGGTGGTTGGCTATACTTATGCTATCCAGAGCACCACAAATCTGAGCAATACCAATTCTTGGGTTACACTAACGAATCTGACTTTGACGCAACCAGTGCAGCTTTGGGTGGATACCAACACCGACGCCTCGCTGCCCGCCAATCCGCTGCGGTTCTATCAGGTTTTGCCTGGGCAATAAGAGATTAACGCCCGAAGTCCCGTTCGCCGTGAGCCCTTGGGCGTGGAATTTTGAAATAATTTGTCCGGTTTCGCGTTGGGCGGACATATATGTGTGGGCGGCGGCGTCCGCCTCTTAAAAATTAGGAGGAACGGCGGCGCATCGGGATGAATCCGGCCTTCCTCCGTGTATCCGGTTGACACAGGCCAGGGAACTCTCCACGATACCCGCGGTCGGCCATGGAAAAAGACTAACTATATGACGGATACCAATCTATCACAGGCGTCGGAATCGGATGTCAAGGCTGCGGAGGCGCTTCATCAAAAACACCTGCTCGTTCTTGAACAGATGCGCGGGGTCATCGTCGGCCAGGATGATGTGATCGAACAGCTTTTGATCGTCCTCCTTTGCCGGGGCCATTGCATTCTCGAAGGCGTGCCGGGCCTTGCCAAAACGCTCATCGTTTCCACCCTGGCCTCGTTGCTCAACCAATCCTTTCGCAGAATCCAATTCACGCCAGACCTGATGCCGTCCGACATTACCGGCACCGATATTTTGGAAGAAGATCACACCACGGGCAAGCGGGTGTTCCGCTTCATCCCGGGTCCGCTCTTTGGCAACATGATTTTAGCCGATGAAATCAATCGCACTCCGCCAAAAACCCAGAGCGCGCTGCTCGAAGCCACTCAGGAACGGCAATTGACCGTCGCCGGCCAGACCTATCCACTGCCCAATCCGTTCATGGTTCTGGCCACACAAAATCCGATCGAACAGGAAGGCACCTACCCTCTCCCCGAAGCCCAGCTTGACCGTTTCATGCTTAAGATCCAGGTGGATTATCCGACGCGCGACCAGGAACTGGCCATTGCCAAGCGGGCCTCCACTTCTTACTCCTTCTCGATCGCCAAAGTACTGACAGTCGAGGAGATTCTCGCCATGCAGGAGTTGGTCAGGAAAATGCCGGTGGGCGATCATGTCTATGAATTTGCGGTGGACTTGGTACGCAAGAGCCGTCCGGTTCGCGGCAGTGCCACTGGTTACATCAATCAAATGGTGGCGTGGGGCGCGGGTCCGCGGGCGGTAATTTTTCTGCTCCTGGCCGCCAAGGCTCGCGCGATTCTGCAAGGGCGTTTTCATGCCACCACCGCCGATGTCGCGATCATGGCCCTGCCCGTCCTGCGCCATCGCCTCATCCCCTCGTTCAACGCGGAAGCCACCGGGCAAACTTCAGACCAGATCATCCGCCGCCTGGTCGATGAAGCAACCGGCCAGCGTGGCCTCCCCGCGGCGGCCATTCCGGCCGCCTCGCCGCCGCCGGTCATCAAGGGCGCGCCGGCCGGCCCGGTGAAAATTAGCGGGGCCTTGCGCTGATTCGTGGTGGCGCATGAATTCCATCCTTGATTCCGTCCACCCGGACGACCTGGCGCAGACGGAAAATCTGGAGTTGCTGTCGCAGCACATTGTCGATGGATTTTTGACGGGCCGGCACCGCTCCAAACACAAGGGCGGCGGCGCGGAATTTGCCGAGCACCGCGCGTATTGTCCCGGCGACGAAATTCGTTTGCTTGACTGGCGGGTCTTCGGCAAAAGCGACCGCTACTGCATCAAGCAATTCGAGGAGGAAACGAGCCTGCAGGCGCTCCTGGTGGTGGACGCCAGCGGCTCGATGGGATTCGGCATGAGCACCGCGACAAAATATAATTTCAGCCGCGCCGCCAGCATGTGCCTGGCCCGGCTGGTGCTCCGGCAAAACGACGCCGCCGGCCTTGCCATCATTGGCGGCGGCATCCGTTCCTTCACGCCGCCCCGCAGCCAGCCGCGTCATCTGGAAGTGCTGATCGAGAGCCTGGTCAAGGCTGCGCCCTCCGGCCCCACCACCATGGCCGCCGACCTCGGCCAGTTGGCGCAACGGATCAAGCGCCGCGCCCTCATCATCCTGTTTTCCGATTGCCTGGACAACGTCAACGAGCTGGCCCACTCGTTGCGGCTGCTGCGTTCCCGCCGCCACGAGGTGATGCTCTTTCACGTGCTCGCTCCCGAGGAACTTTCCTTTTCGTTCAAGGACCGCTCGCGGTTTGAATCCCTAGAGCGTCCAGGTCAAACGGTTGACCTGGACCCGGTCCTGGTGCGCGAAGAATACTTGACACGCATGAAGGCCTTTCTGGCCCAGGTCCGGCAGGCCTGCGGCGAAGCCGGGTGCGATTACTTTCCTCTGACCACCGACAAACCGCTGGGAGAAGCCCTGGCCGACTACCTCCGGCGCAGGGCTGCCGCGCAAAAGTTATGAGTTTCCTGTCGCCCGCCTTCCTATTGGGTCTGCCGCTGGTGGCAATTCCTGTCTTGATTCATTTCTTCAGCCGGAAACAACGCACGCCCATCCGCTGGGGCGCAATGGAATTTCTCCTGGCCAGCGCCACCCCGCGCCGCCGCTTCATGCGCTTGCGCGATCTGCTTTTATTGCTGCTCCGCATCGCCATCGTGCTGGCCATCGTCGGCGCGCTGGCCCAGCCCATGATCACCTCGACCTGGATGGGATCAGCGGGGCCGCGCGACGTTATTCTGATTGTTGACAACTCCATGTCCACCGCGCGACAGCTTGGCGGCGGCGACGTTTTTGAGCGGGAATTGGAAGAGGCGGACAAGGTCATCCGGCAACTCAAGGGCACGGACATGCTGCGGGTGTTGCTGGCCTCGCCCGCGCCCGAATGGCTCGGCGACGCGCCGGTGGCCGGCGGCAGCAGCGCCGCGCGCGAGCTGGCCGACCGGTTGCGGCAAGTCAAACCTAATGACGGAGCGGCCGATATTTTGGAATCCGTGCAGGCGGCGTTGCGGGCGGAACCGGCGGGTAAGAATGTCTCGCGATTCATTACGGTTGTGACGGACGGGCAGGCGCACGGCTGGCGGGCGGAAACGCCGGGAGTGTGGACGGCCATTCGGACTCTCGCAAAAAAAGCGCCTGTGCCAGCCGTGATACGCATCGTTGTGCCGGAAGGCACCTCGGGCCCGGTGGCCAACCTAGCCGTCGAAAAAATAACGGCGGCGCGATCGGTGGTCGGAGTCGGCCAGCCCGTCACCCTCACCGCCTCTGTCAAGAATACCGGAACCCGCCCCACCGCGGCGACTTCGCTGGCGTGGAGCACGCATGAAGAATCTTTGGGTGTCAGCACCGTCCCCGCCCTGCAACCGGGCGTCGGCACGACCGTCAGTTTGAGCCAGCCGTTCGCGACACCGGGGCTCCTCGACGTGACCTGCCGCCTCGCCAGCCAGGACGATTTGCCCCCCGACAATTCCGCCCATTACCTCCTGGACGTGACCCGGTCCGTTCCCATTCTGCTCGTCGAAGGCGAACCGAATGCCGACCCGGATCTCTCCGACTCCCGATACTTTTTGGCGGCGCTCGGTTACAGCGCCGACGCGCAGGAAGCCATGCCCTCGGCCTCCATCTTTCGGCCGAAGTTGATTAATTATGAGCGGCTGCGCACGGAGGAACTCTCGGCCTATCAATGCATCGTGCTGGCGGACGTTCCGCGTCTGCCGGCCGAAGTGGCGCAAAAACTGGTGCGTTATGTGAACTCCGGCGGCGGCCTTTGGATCGCGCTCGGCGAACAAACGGATGTGACGGCATTCAACCAGGCGTTCTTCGAACAAAGCGCGGGCCTTTCCGCCCTGCCGTTGCGCCAGCCGGTTGGCGATGCGGACGACCGCGAAAAATTCGTCGCCCTGACCCCGCCGTCAACCGAGCATCCCGCCACCGCGCTGCTCGCCGACACGCACCGGTTGGACATTGATCAAGTCCGGATTTATCGCCGCCACCAATTCGATGCCAGCCCCGGTTCTGCCGTGACGGTGCTGCTCCGCGCCGAAGGCGGCGCTTCGGTGGCGATTGAAAGGGACTTGGGCCGGGGCCGGGTGATTGTTATGGCGATTCCATTGGGCGTGGCGTGGAGTAATCTTCCCCTGCTGCATTCCTACGTTGTCATGGTGCGGGAATGGTTGTGGTATCTGACTGAGCCTGGCCTGGTGAAACGCAATTTGCCGGCGGCCGAAGTGTTGCAAGTGACCGAGCCAATCGAGTCCTCCGGCAGCGCCTCATTGGAAACTCCCACCGGCCGACTGGCGCAGTTGTTTGGGCAGGAAGAGGACGGGCGTCTGGTGTTTCGTTATGCGAAGACTCAGTATCCCGGAGAATATCAATTGACACTTTCCGATGCTGCCCAAAGCGCGCATCCTGAGAAGTTCATGGTCGGCCGCGATCCGGAAGAATCGAACCTCACGCCGCTGACCCAAGACCAGATCACCGCCTTGTCGGCAGCCGGCGGAATGGAATTCGGAGGTGACCCGCTTTTTCAACCCGCCGTTCAGAAAATCACCGCGCCGCCCAAGGCGCTGGCCATGTGGCTATTGATGGCGCTGATCGTTTTGATGGCGGTGGAAATCGCCGTGGCCTTCTGGCTGGCTCACCGGCGTCGCGCCGCCACACCGGGGATTGCAATGGAACCAGGCATTCGCGCATGAACCCGCCGTCAAATACCGAGACTATTCAGAAGTTCGCCCTGGAGGGCCCGCTTTCGGTTCAGCACCTGATTATTTTGGGATCGGTGGTGGCGGTGGTGATTCTCTTTTTCGCGTGGCGAGATTACAAGGCGGCGGCTTCGCGCAAACTTCTGGCCTTCCTTTTTCTGCCGCGGCTCGCGGCGCTGGGCATCGCCCTGTGGATGCTGGCCGCTCCGTCCGTCGTGACGGTATCGCGCCAGTTCAAACCCAAATCCATTGTTGTGCTGGTGGACGGCAGCGGCAGCATGGGAATGGTGGATGCGCCGGATGGCTCCGGCAACACTTTGCGTTGGAGTGCATCGCAAAACATTCCGGCGCTGGCCACGCTCGATCATATAATTGGGACCTTGTGCTCGGCGCAATCGGCGGTCGGGCGAATTCGGCAAATTGGCAAAACCGCCGACAAGATCCAGCAATCCAAGGAGCTTTGGGCGCAGATACACCAAACACTTGACTCAGCCGCGAGCGATTTGGGGGGGCTGACTTTGGATGCGTCGCGTGCCGATGCGGATTCGCGCGCCGAGCTGGGCCGGATGGCGAGCTTTTTGAAAGACGGCATTACGCGCATCTCCGCATCACAGTCAACGGACAAGATGACGCGGCAGACGCAGGACGATCGGCTGGACGAAACCGGCGCGTTTGTCGAAGGCGGACTCCGCCGTGTGGAACGCCTTTCTCAAAAGCTCGCCTCGCAATACGAACAAAGTCCGCGATCCTCGGAACAATCCGATTTGGCCGCAGAATCCAAACTGACCCGGGAGGAGAAAGTGGCAGCCTGGCTGGATGGGGCTGAGGACTCATGGCTGAAAGATTTGGCGGCAAAGACGCGAGTCTTGCGTTACAAATTTGCCGCCAACGTCCTGCCCGTGCCAGACCGGGATTGGCGCGATGCGCTCGCCGCCCAGACAAACCTGGACACCCGCGGGACAGATCTCGGCGCGGCCCTCAACCAAGCAGTCCGGGACGTCGGCCAACAGTCGGTGGATGCGGTCGTTCTGGTAACGGACGGCGGTCACAACACCCCTGATGACCCGCGCGAAGCGGCCACCTCCTTGCGCGGCGTGCCGCTGTTCATTGTGCCCATTGGCTCGTCGGTCATTCCCCGGGATGTGATCCTTCATCACATCCAATGCCCGCGGGCCGCGTTCAAGAACGACACCGTGGTGGTGGACGCGATGGTCACAGCTTACTACTGCGCGGGAGAACAAGTGCGGGTCGAATTATTAAGCGACGACGTTGTAGTTGACGATCAGACCCTCACCATCTCGTCGGCGGTGTTTGACGGACGGGTTTCATTCAAATGGAAGGCCGTCGATCTGGGGCGTCACATTCTCAAGGTTCGCGCGGTGCCCTTGCCGCGCGAGCGCTCCCTCGACAATAATGAAGCGCAGACGGAAGTGGAGGTCATGGAAGACACCATTCACGTCCTGCTCGCCGACGATCTGCCGCGCTGGGAGTTTCGATATCTGGCGATGCTCTTCAAGCGGGACAAGCACGTTACTTTCGACCAGTTGATCTTCGAGCCAAATGATGATGCCGCATCATCCGGCGCCCAACCTTCGTTCCCTCAGGATTTGGAAGGATGGCGGAAGTACCGGGTGGTCATCCTGGGCGACGTCACCCCAGCCGAGCTGCCGGCCGAGCAACAGGAACTGTTGCGGAAGTACGTGGCTGAGGACGGAGGCAATTTAATCGTCATCGCCGGAGAGACGGCCATGCCGGAAGCGTTCGCCGGCCAGCCGCTGGCCGCGATGATTCCAGCCACGACGGCGCCGATTGATCCCACCCAGGGATTCGGCCTCGCCGTAACCGCGGAGGGAGGCGTTTCGGTTCCAACGCAATTGGACGACGACCCGCTGGCCAGTGATCGTATCTGGCGCGAGACAAGCGACCGGCTGCCCATCTATAATCTTTCCCCGGTTTCGCATCCCAAACCGACCAGCCACGTGCTCGTCGCCGCCACCACTGCCGACCAGGCTGCCAATCAACGGGCCTTTCTTTCCTGGCAATACGTCGGCCTGGGGCGTGTCATTTATATTGCCGCGCCCGTCACCTATCAATTGCGCTACGGCATAGGCGATCTCTACCACCATCGTTTCTGGGGCCAACTGTTGCGGTGGGCCGTGGCCCGGGAAATGACCGGGGGATCAAAAACGGTTCATTTGCTCACGGACAAAAATCGTTACGAAGTGGGCGAGCAGGCGCAAATCGTTCTCCGCCTCACCACCGCCGACGGCGCGCCGGTCGCGGGAGCACAATGCGGCGTCGAGGGCCTTCGGGAGAATCAGGTCATCAAGATGGTGGAGTTGCATGAGGAAGCTGGAACGCCCGGAGCTTATCGCGGGATTTTTGCCAGCCTGCCGTCGGGGCCAATCACTCTTCGAGCCACGGGTGCAACCGTCCAATCGTTGCTGGCGGGAGAGGGTCATACCGACCCGGTTGAGCAACTCATCAACGTGGATCTCAAAGGAACGACCGAATTGAGCGATCCAGTCTGCAACCTGCCCTTGCTCAATCAGATCGCGGACGCAAGCGGCGGAGTGCTGCTCCCGCCCGCCGCCCTGCAAAATGCCCTGGCCCATCTCGATGTCGCGCCCGAATCTCAGGACACCGTGCTCAGCCGGCAACCAGCCTGGGACCGCTGGATTTTCCTTTGGATATTCATTGGATGCATTACAATAGAATGGCTGGCCAGACGGTATTGGCGTATGCTATAGTTTTCAGCGCAGTCGGAATCATATATTAAATGTCTTAATTTTATGAAAAAGCCGAATGATAAATCCAACATGCCGCCGGAAGTGCTGCATAAATTGAATGAGATTCGCAGGGAAGACCGGCGCGTTCGCTTCCGAACCGGGTTGCTGCGCGGGCTTGCGGTTCTACTGACGGCCATGCTCGCCGCCATGGCCATCGACTGGCTGGCCGTCCTGCACGAGGAACACTGGCGTTGGACGCTTACACTTTTGGCCCTGGCTTGCGCCGTTGTCGCCTTGATCGAAGGATGTCTGCTCCCGCTCTTCAAATCGCGCTCCCTGACCTCGATTGCGCAGGACGTGGATAGCGCACATCCTTCACTCGAAGAGCGTTTTCTCACCCTCACCGGTTTCGCGCAGTCCGACGATGCCCCGGAACTTCGCGGGTCGGATGCGATGCTCGAAAAAGTTGCCGAACAGACGGTCGCGATGAGCGGGAAAATCGAGCCTGCTTCGGTCGTCTCAAGGGCAGGGCTGGTCCGCGCTGCCAAATATTTTTGCGGCGCTGCGGCGGTGCTGCTGCTTCTATTCGCGGTGAATTTCCAACAGACCAAAATTCTCTTCCAACGCTTTTGGTCGCCCGGCTCGGACATCACCATGACCCGGCTGGTAGCCAAGACCGGCGACATTGTAGTTGGCAAAGGAGACGATGTGACTCTCGAAATTACCGCGACAGGCAAAACGCCGGATTCGGCGAAACTGTTCATTCGCGGCGCAGACCAGAATCAAGTCATCCCGCTGCAACGCGCCGCACCCACCGAGTCGAGGTTTCTCTACGCGATGAATGCCGTCTCGGATTCGTTCGACTACCGCGCCCGCGCCGGCGATGGCGACACCGCCTGGCACCGTGTCACCGTCATGGATCGCCCGAAAATATCACAGGTCAAACTGCGCATCGTTCCTCCCGCCTACAGCCATCTCCCCGTGGTGGAACAGGCGGCGTTGCCCCGTCAAGTGCGCGCGTTGGAAGGCAGCCAGTTGGAAGTCAGCTTTCAATCCGATCAGCCGCTGGCCAGCATGGAATTAAAATTTGCCGATGGCAAAACCCAGCCTATTACCGAGTCACCCGACCACAGCTATCACTTCAACACCTCGTTGACCAATACCCTCGCCTTCACGCCCCTCTTCACCAACATGCAACACCTGGACAACGAGGCCAAACCGACTTGTCAAGTCGTGGTTTATCCGGACAAACCGCCCACCGTCACGATTTTGTCGCCTAAAAACGAAATCACCGCCCGCCCGGATGACAAGGTAAAAATCGATTTCGAGGCGCGAGATGATTTTGGCGTGGCCAAAGCCGACTTGGTGGTCACGGTCAAGGGCGAGACCAATTCCACATCGGTTGTAACTCCGATTCCGCTCAACCAAAACGAGGCTGGCGCGAAGAAAGTGCGAAAACAAATCGAATTGGACCTGGCCAAATTTAATCTCAAGCAGGACCAGGAATTGTCTTATTTCATCCGGGTGACGGATACGAAGGAAAATGCCGCGCTCAGTTCGCCGGATAAATCGGACTCAATGGCCCAGGAGTCCGAGGCCAAGCCGGATAACAGCAATCCCAATGCTCCCAAATCCCCCAGTCAGAAATCCGACGCCAACAAGCTGGCCAAAACGGACAAATCTCCCGCCACGACGAATCCGGGCCAGCCCAAAGCGGGCACAACCAATTCTCCAAGTCTGGCCAAATCGGATCAAGCACCCTCCCCGCAGCAGCCAGACAAACCCAAGGATGCGGCGAAAAATCCGCCCAATTCACAGCCGAATGATCCCGCGCACCATGACAATAAAATTCATCTGGCGATGAACCAGCCTCCTTCCAAACCAAAAGACCCCTCGGAAGGCAGCCAACCGCCGTCGAACAACATGCCCAAGCGCGTTTTGGACGTCGCCGGCCAGTGCAGTTCCTGCTCGCCGATGAAAATCAAGGTGGATCAATGGGGCCGCTCCTTTGAAGGTCAAATGCGGGACAAGTTGGAAATCGCCATTGACCCGGTTTTGAAGCAGTTGGACGGACTGCTCGGCAAAGCGCAATTGTTGACCGACGACACTCTGGATACGGGCCGGTCTGCGGAAGGATTGGGCAAGAAGCAAGGCCCGGCGATGGAGGCGGCGCGGGATTATCTGCGCAAGGCCGACAGCGCCGTCAGCGATTTAAAAAAGGTGTGTCATGACACGCCCTATGCGTTTATAAGCCTGCAAATCGACGACATACGCGACACCCACATTTCCACGGCGCGCAAAAATCTGGCCGATGTCGCCCTGGAATCCGCCACGCTCAAAGGCGACCTCACCAATCTGGAGCAAGGCTCCTTTCAAATCAAACGCGCCCGGGAAAAGCTGGCGGATTTGACCAAGACGTACGAGACTGTGAAGCGGGACAACAAACTGGCCGATGCCATGCAGCGTCTGGCGAAGATGCACCAGATTTTCCTTGAGGACACCCAGGCGATGCTGGGTTCGAGCAAGCCGACGCTCAATCCTCAGCAGCGGAAAGTTGCCGAAGTCAGCGACGAATATGCGGAAAAACTTCGCAAGTTGCTCGAGGAAAAAAAGAAGATCCTGGCCGAACTGGCCAAGATTCTTGCGGATGATCCGCGCCTCCTGCGGCGTTTCATGGCCTTGGAGGAATTAGACGGAACGACCTTGCGCGACCAAATGACTCTCCTTGCGGAACGTCAACAATCACTGGCCCAACAGGCCGCGCAATGGACGAAGACGGGTGACAAGGATCGCACGGCGTTCCTGAACGATTTGCTCGCTTCCCAGGCCGCCGATCAAAACGACGTGGCCGCATTAGCCTCCAAATTGATGGAAAACATGGTGACTTGGGCGCCCTTGGACGTGCCGGTGGATCGGGATCCCATCGCCACATGCCGCAATCTGGCTGCCGGGGTCGCGCGCCTGGCGGGAGAAGCCGCCAAACAATCCACCCTGGCAACCATCAATGCCGGACTCGCTTCCGCCAGCAACGCCCTGGAACAACTTCGTTCGCTGCAGGCCGCATTGCCGGGCCTGGACTGGATCACGGAATCGAAGGAAAACGTCAGTGTATTCGAGGCCAATCGATTGAATGAAACGGCGGAGCTGATCACCCGGCAATCTGGCTGGATCAAGAAAATGGAAGCCATCCGCGCCGGCGATTATGCGCAGGTGGCCGAGGTTGATCAACACCGCCTGATGCTTGACACCACCACGCTGAGCGAAAAACTCGATGGGACGGCGGTTTCCCTAGCCAGCCTGTCGGCGGAAATCAAGGCCAAGGCGGACGAATTGAACGGCACGATGCACAATCAAATTCTGCCGGAGGAATCATCTGCCACCGTGGCGTTGGGGCGCAAAACGGTGCCCGTGGCCGCCGGTCACCAGGCGTGGGCGACCAATGCGTTTGCCAAAGGCGAAAAGCAATTTGACGATCTTCTGCACCTGATTATCGCCAAACTTGATGCCGAGCCTCCACCAACCGAGCTCGGGCAAAACAAGAGCCTGGAGCAAATGCTGGCAATGTTGCAAGAGGAGCAAAAAGCGTGTGAGAAGCTGGGGGTTCCCTGCCGGCCCATCAACGTGACACTTTTGAAAGACTGGATGAAGCCCGGCTCCTGCTCGAATCCGGCTGAGGCCCAAGCCCGGGCCGCCCAAGCCCAAGCTCGTCAGGCCAAGAAAAAAGCGGAAGAAACCCGTGACAAGGCCAAAGAACTCGTCCAGAAACAAATCGAGGCATTGCCTCGAGGCGAGCACGTTCGTCCGCCAAAGTCCGGCCCGAAACCGCCTCCCACTTCATGGAACACGCTTGTTTCGCAATTGGGCGACGAACTTCGGCAAGGGCGGGACAACGTGCCCCCCGAGCAATACCGCCAGGCCATCGAACAATACTTTAGCACGATTGCGGAGAAACCAGGAGAAACCGCCGCCCCCGCCCCAAGCGGACAATGAGCCATTCGTTCCGACGGCTGATACGCCCGGGGTCGAATACGCAGACGGCTTAAACTTGTGAAGGCCGGGGGGATTTGTTTAACTGGGCCAATGCGAATTTTGTCCGGCATTCAACCTTCAGGGGCGCTGCACTTGGGAAACTTCTTTGGCATGATGAAGCCGGCCATCGAACTGCAGGAGCAAGGCGAGGCCCTTTACTTCATTGCCAATTATCATTCCATGACGTCGCTCTTCGACGCGGCCCAGCGGCGGCGCAACACCTGGGACGTCGCGCTGGATCTTCTGGCCTGCGGTTTCGATCCGAAAAAGTCGATGTTGTTCCGCCAATCCGACGTGCCGGAAGTGACAGAGCTTGCCTGGATCCTCACCACTGTCACCCCCATGGGACTGCTGGAACGGTGTCACAGCTACAAGGACAAAGTCGCCCACGGCATTTCGCCCAATCACGGCTTGCTGGCGTATCCAGTGCTGATGGCGGCGGATATTTTGATTTACGATTCGAACGTTGTGCCGGTCGGACGCGACCAGAAGCAGCACGTCGAGGTCACGCGCGATATCGCCATCAAGTTCAACGAAGCCTACGGGGACACGTTTATTTTGCCCGAGCCGAAGATTCGCGATGAAGTGGCGTCCGTGCCCGGTTTGGACGGGCAGAAGATGAGCAAGAGTTACGGGAACACCATTGAAATATTCGGCGAGGAAAAGGCGTCGCGCAAAAAAGTCATGGGCCTGGTCATGGACAGCCGCACGCCGCGGGAACCGAAACCGGATGCGGAGAAGAACCTGGCCATCCAACTGCTCAAGCTGGTGGCGGACGCCGGGGCGGCCAAGGATTACGAGGACCGTTTGCGCGCCGGCGGCTTGGGCTATGGCGATTTGAAAAAAGCGCTCTTTGAGAATTACTGGAATTATTTTGCCGCCGCGCGCGCCAAACGCGCGGACCTCGCGGCCAACCCGGAGTATGTCGAACAAGTGCTAAAGGACGGCGCCGCGAAGGCCCGGACGCTGGCCAAAAAAGTCCTGGCCCGCACCCGTTGGGCCTGCGGCCTTGATTAGTTCGATTCGTCCGGTCATGCTCCGAACTTGTCAAACATCCGCGCGTTGGCCTGCATGAGGCGGATCAAGTACTTGGCTTCAAAAATGCCGAGTGACCCGAGGTTCGCGCCGGTTTCTGTGAAGCGCTCCAATTTGTCAGAGCCGCTGCAAGCCGAAACGAGCAGGACCGGCTGCGGATGCCACGAATGGCCCTTGAGCGCGCACGGCGTGGAATGATCTCCGGTAACGGCCAGCACGTCGGGGCGTTTTTGCAGCAGGATGGGCAGGGCGGCGTCGAATTCTTCAATCGCTTTTTTCTTCGCCGCAAAGTGGCCGTCTTCGCCGTGCATGTCGGTGTATTTGTAGTGGATGAAAAAATAATTATAGTTGTCGTACTCGGCGGCGTAGCGCTGGAATTGCTCAGCAATGGTTTGCGGCCCCTCGATCTTGGTCATGCCCACCAGTTGGGCCAGCCCTTTATACATCGGATAAACGGCCAGGCAGGCCGGCTTCAGCCGGTAGCGCTCCTCGAAGATCGGGATATGGGGCTGATGGGCGATGCCGCGCAGCAGAAAGCCATTGGCGGGTTTTTTGCCGGCCAGGACGGCCAGGGCCTGTCTGGAAAATTCCGCAATGACGACGGCGGTTTTCTTCTGTTTGACTGATGTTGAGTCGGTGGGCTCGACCACGGGTATGGGCAGCCCCTCCCGATTCGGATCGGCATCGGTCAATGGGCCTTCCAATCCCTTGCCGCGAAAAATGACGACAAAGCGGTGGCCCTTGCCTGGTTTGATGATGACTTCAGCCTCGCCCGCCGTTTTGATTTTGCGCGAAAGCAACGCGCACAGGTCCTCGGTGATTTTTGTTTCGATCCGACCGGCGCGGCGGTCGGTGACGATTCCTTTTTCGTTGAGCGTGCAGAAATTGGCGCGCGCGGCAACATCGCCGGCCTTGAGTTCGATGCCCAGGCCGAGCGCCTCAATCACACCGCGCCCCACTTGGAATTCCAGCGGATCGTAACCAAACAACCCAAGATGCCCGGGCCCGCTGCCCGGTGTAATGCCGGGCGCGACCGGGATCATGCGTCCCTGTGCTCCGTCTTTGGCGAGACGGTCGAGGTTTGGGGTGGTGGCGGCTTCGAGCGGCGTGAGAAAATTTTGTTCCCGGATGGCGATGTCGCCCAATCCGTCGAGAACGACCAACACCAGTTTGGCGTTTGTTTTGATGGTTAGATGCGAATAGAGATGATCCAAGCTCATAAGTTTGGGCCGTGGGCCCGGTCGAATAATGGCGAAAGACCTCCCGGCGCGTCAAGCGGGATGGGATTCTGATCTGGCCGGCGCGGACACGGGAGGGATGCGGGGTGGTCTTCCCTTGGTCAGGAAATGGATGGCGACGAGCATGACCAGCACGAGCGAGATTTCCCAGAGACTGGCCCAGGGATTCTGGCGGTGATTGGGGACTCTGAGATACGAAAACGGCGGCATCTCATCAAAGACCATGTGCAATAGATTGTGCATGTGCGGCTTTTGGTAGAAAGGAAGCCGGATGTGAAATATTTTCTGGCCGTGAATGAAAACCCAATCCAAGTCCGGGAGAGCGGCGAAGAAAATCCCCCATTTGAATCGCCGCCACCACACAAACAGAAAAATAATGGTGCAAATCAGGACACCTGAATGAAAGCAGACCCAGAAGGTGTTGTGGAAATTCGCATTCGGCGGGTGATAGGTGGCGTTGGCCAGGCGATCCAGCAGGCCGTGCGATAGAAAGGCGCAAACAGCCGTCAAGCCCAAAGCGAGCGCGCGAGGCTGGACGCGCTCGAATGAGCGGTGAATGATGACCCCGGCCAGAATATGTGTCGGCTCCTGCATCTGTTACTCACGATCCTAATCCTAATCTTACTCCTAATCCTAATCCAAATCGTTAAGAGGATTAAGCTTAGAAAAAGGATTGCAACAGGCTGGAACCAACTCTGTATCAATATTTGGCCCTCGTCAGTTACTGTTCTGCTGAATCAACACGAAGAGATTGGTCGAGGGAAGCGTCGCTGATGGTATGATGACGCAGTCCGTGTTTCCATCGCCGGTAACGGCACCAGCATTACCCACACTAGTATCCTGCACCCATGATGCTGCTCCACCGTTGAGCAGGTTGCCGTTGGTTAGCACATTATAAACGACACCAGGCACAGTCGGCCAGCACACTTGAAGGCCGCTTCCCACAATCTTCTCAGACGTGAACGAAACCTGGGGAAATGAATTCTGAACCACCAGGTTTTCCGGCGTGGCGGCGCTTGCCCCAAAAGCGCCGCTTCCGCTATAGATCGCGGTAAAATTCGTATAGGTGCCGACGGCGAGCAGCGGAGAGCTGAGCGTCGCCACTCCTGTTGCGGTGTTCACCGCAACCGGCCCCCCCAACGGCGACCCATCGTTGCCCAGGAACTGCACCACGCCACCCGAAAGAGGCAGGCTTCCGCTGGAGGGAGTGACGGTCGCCGTGACGGACTGCCCGTATGTGATAGGCGACGCGATGGTGGTGAGCGTGGTCTTGTTGGCCGCGGCTGTCACCGTCAGAATCACGTTTGTGTTGCCTGTGCCATTGACCGAAGCAGAGGCCACGTCGCCCGAAACCAGGCCGTTGGCCCAACCCGCGCCAATCACAACGACAGGGGCATTGGGCAGGCCAGCGATTCCATGCGGCACATACATCAAAACGTAAGTGCCGGCTCCCATGGCCAAGTCGTTGTTGCTGACCCCAATTTGGTTGCCGCTTAATTCCAGCGAGCCTTGGGAGACCGTGATGGCCGGGTGGGTGGTATCGCCGGAGTTGCCCGTGTGCGTGTAGTAAAACTGAATCGGCTGCGGCCCCAAATTGACAATGCCGCTGGCAGCGCCTTTGAGTGTGGCGGGGCTGGCTGTGCCGGCACCCGTGCCGAAGAGCGTTGTGCTGGTGCTGAGATTGTAAGGAGAAGGCAGCGCCGACACGTCGAAGGTCCCACTGTTGAAGATAACTATAAACGGCGAGTTGTTGATGGAACCGCTGCCGGTCAAAGCGAGCGAGCCGTGATCGATGGTGGTGTAGCCGGTGTAAGTGTTCGCCCCCGCCAGCGTGAGGGTGCCTGCGCCGTTTTGGGCAATCACACCTGACCCGGAGATAATTCCCGGCAAGATCTGTGCGGCCGTGCTGTCGTAATTGAACGATGCCGGTGGCACAAGAGACGTCACCTCGAGAGCGTTGACCGTCGTGGCAATGTTGCCTGCATAATTGCCGCTGTTCAACTCGCCCCCGCTGCCGACTTGGATCGTGCCTCCATTGATGGTCATATTGCCGGTGATGGCATCGGCCCCGGTCAAATTAAGGACGGCGCCGGCGCTGCCGTTCAGGGTCAACCCGGCTAACACTGCGAGGGGGCAGCTAATGGTTGTGGTGGTTGTTGCCCCGAGGCTGGTGGGGGGAAGACTGATGGTCGAGGGCGCGCCGCCCAAGGTCAGGGTGGAGCTTCCAGCAATTGAATAACTTGCCGAGGTGAATGCGAGTCCGTTTGCAGTCACCGGGCCGTTCACTGTCACGGTGGCAGCCGTTCCTGCAAAGTTCGCGATATCGCCGGAAGGCCATACCACATCCGAAAATCCACTGTTGTTCCACCAATCGGAGGCGGAGGTGTTCCAAAAGTTGGCGCCGCCACCGGCGGTGTTGTTGCCGGCGCTGGCATCCGTGCCATTGCCATCCCAATAAGGCTGCGCCGTTGCGGGATTTGCTGAGGTAAACAAGCCTGCCAGAAGCAAGGGCCCAATGATTCGTAGAGATAGTTTTTTCATAAATGGACAATTGTGGTTGATTTAGGGGCCGATAATGACAGTTCTAATTTAAATGTCAACGGAAAAAGGGCGTTTATTGGGGCGTTTGTCAATCATCAATATTTGTCTTGCGCCGGCTTTCGGACAATTTATAAACTTTAAACGGAGGGGAGGCCCTGTTAACACGTTGTTTTGCCAATAATATGAATTGGAAGTTTTTGTTCTGGCTGGCGCTGGCTGGCGCGGCCGGTCTTTCCCGCGGCATGGCGGACGACATCACACCAAAAGCGGAGGTTGATCTCGCGCCACTGCCGCTGGTCCTGCCGGAACCGGCCTTGAGAGGGACGCCGCCCAACTTGCCGACCAATACCACCGCCGAACCGCTCAGTTCAAAGCCGCGCCCGGCTTTCCTTGCCCCGAAGGGCGTTGTCAACGTCGCCTTGGGCAAGCCGGTGAGCGCGAGCGACTCCAATTTAATCTCCGGGGAATTGCGACAAATTACCGATGGAAAAAAAGGGGCTTACGAAGAAAATGTGGTGACACTGCGGCGCGGGCTGCAATGGGTGCAAATCGATTTGCAGAGCGAATTCAATCTTTACGCCATTGTGCTCTGGCACGACTTTTCAACACCGGTCGTTTACCGCGACGTCATAGTGCAGGTTTCAAATGACGCGGTATTCAAGAGCCGGGTCCGCACCCTGTTCAACACCGACCTAAAAAACAGCGCGGGATTGGGCGTCGGGACGGATCGGGAATATTTTGATAATCCGCTGACCGGAGCCGGAAAATTGATTGACGCCAAAGGAATCAAGGCGCGCTACATCCGTTGTTACAGTCACGGCAGCAGTGAAAATGCCTTGAATACCTACATTGAGGTCGAAGCGTACGGCCTGCCAGCCTCATGAAACGCTGGTTTGTGCCGGGATTTCTCGCCGTCCTTGCCCTGGCGGCAGCCTTGCGTCTGCCGGAGTTGAGACTGCGCCCGATGCACAACGACGAGGCGGTCAACGCGATGAAGTTTCGCGCCTTGTGGACGGAGAATAATTACAAATACGACCCGAACGAATTCCACGGCCCGACCCTGCCGTACTTCACCCTGCCCGCTGCCTGGCTCAACAATTCGCACGATTTCAATGACTTCACCGAGGCCACTTTTCGAGTTGTAGCGGCAGGCTTTGGCATCGCCCTAATCATTTTGCTGTTATTATTGACTCCGGATTTTGGGCGCGCGGAAACGTTGTGGGCGTCCCTCTTCGCCGCGCTGTCTCCCGCGATGGTCTTTTACAGCCGCTACTATATTCATGAGATGTTGCTGGTCTGCTTCACCGCCCTGGCCGCCATAGCCTGGTGGCGATATGGCAAAAGCGGGCGCGTCGGCTGGTGCGTACTAGCGGGAGTGGGTTTGGGATTGATGTGGGCCACCAAGGAAACTTTTGTCTTTTCCCTTATTTCCCTTGCGCTGGCCGCGGCTTGCACCGCCGTTTGGGCCCGATGGCGCGGCAAACCCGGCTTGGATGGCGGTTTGCGCTGGAGCCTTAAATCCATCGCGGTTGCGCTCGGCATTGCGGCAGTCGTCGCGCTGCTTTTCTTTTCTTCATTTCTCACAAATCCCGCCGGAGTGGCCGACGCCGTCAAAACCTACGGTCCGTGGCTGCACCGTGCGGAAGGAGTGTCGCCGCACACGCACTCGTGGAATTTTTATTTCGAACGTCTGCTGTTTTACCATGCCAACGGCGGCCCGGTCTGGAGCGAAGGACTGATCGTGGGACTGGCGGTGGTGGGATTTGTGGCGGCTCTGGCCGGGCGAGGTCTTGGGCCGGCCAACGTGGCTCTACTGCGCATTATTGCGTTCTACACGGCTTGGATGACGTTGATTTATACCGCGCTGCCATACAAGACGCCGTGGTGTTTGCTCGGGTTTTTTTGCGGGATGATTTTGCTGGCCGGCGTGGGCGCAGCGGTTCTGACGCGCGGGTGCAAGCCGCCGCCGCTCCAGGTGGGGATGGCCCTCCTGCTGGCCGCAGCCGCGGGGCAACTCGGCTGGCAGGCGTGGCGGGTCAATTTTGCATTTGACAAAGGAGGCGTCCCGTATTGCGATACCGCGAAAAGTCCCTACGCCTACAGCCAGACCTCGCCGGACATTTTCCGGCTGATGCAGACGGTGGACGGACTGGCGCAGGTTTCGCCGGCGGGGTACGGCACGATCATTGAGGTGATGTCACCGGACAGTTGCTGGCCGCTGCCGTGGTATCTGCGCCGTTTCCAGCAAAGCGGTTATTGGAACAAGATTCCCGCGCAACCGCCCGCGCCCATCATGATCGTTTCCACCGCCTTGCATGCCAGCTTTGACGACCGGTCGGAACGAACGCATTTGATGGCGGGTTATTTTGAACTGCGTCCCAGCGTTTTTTTTGAACTCTACGTCAGCGCCGATCTTTGGGCTAAATACATAAAAACGCTACCGCCGGAAAAGGATTGGGCAAATTAAAGTCCTTGCCGGATTCTGGGCGCGGATTGCATAATCCATGCAGCAAACACAAAAATTAGGTATGACAAACTCCAAAAATCCCTTCGCGTCCGTTCGAACCGAGATCAACACCAGCCGCATTAATCGGCGGCGTTTTATTTATTCATCAGCCCTGGCGGCCGGCGCTTTGGCAGCCGGCGCGGTTTCGGCGTTGCCCCCAGTCAAATTCAAGTCGCCCAATGAAAAGCTCGATCTGGGTGGAATCGGCGCCAGCGGCCGGGGCGGCAATGATATCGAGGGAGTTTCGAGCGAGAATATCGTGGCGATTTGCGATGTCGATTCTGATCACCTGGCCGAGGCTGGCCGGAGATATCCGAAAGCGCGGCTTTATGTGGATTATCGGGTGATGTTGGAGAAGGAAAAAGGCCTCGATGGGGTCACCATCGGGATTCCGGACCATCATCATGCACCGGCGGCGATGATCGCCATGTCGCTGGGCAAACATGTCTATTGCGAAAAGCCGCTGACGCACACCGTTTGGGAAGCCCGCCAAATGGCGCACGCTGCCCGCAAATACAAAGTCGCGACGCAAATGGGCAACCAGGGCCATTGTGGCCGGGGAAACCGCGAATTGTGCGAAATGATTTGGGCAGGGGCCATCGGGCAAGTGCGCGAAGTCCATTGCTGGACCGACCGCTGCAAGCCCTTTTGGACCCAGGGAATAATGCGTCCACCGGGTTCGGATCCCGTGCCGGCCTCGCTGAATTGGGACTTATGGATTGGCGCGGCCCCCATGCGCCCTTTCGTGGCCAACTGGCCAAAGGACCTTCCCGGCGCAAGACAAGGCGCGGTTTATCATCCGAACGTCTGGCGCGGTTGGTGGGACTTCGGTTGCGGGCCGATTGGCGACATGGCCTGCCATATCATGGACGGCGCGAATTGGTCTTTGAAACTGGGAGCACCGACTTCGGTCGAGATTGTCCAATCCACCGGCCCCACGGCGGACATGCCCCCGCTGGAATCGATCCTGCGCTATCATTTTCCCGCGCGCGGCGAGATGGAGTCTTGCACGCTGACGTGGTACGACCATGGGTTGAAGCCACCCAAGCCGCCGGAATGCGAGGCCAATGAATTGGACAGCAACGGCGCTCTGCTGATTGGCGACAAGGGAAAGATTTTGACCGGCTGTTACGGCGAAAGTCCGCGCCTGCTGCCGGAATCGTCGATGGTGGATTACAAGCGCCCTCCGGAAACCATTCCGCGCGTGCCGGGGGACAGCCCGCATCAGGATTGGATCCGCGCCTGCAAAGGCGGACCGGCGGCGTGCTCCAATTTCGAAATTTCCGGCCCATTCACGGAAATGGTTTTGCTGGGCAACCTGGCGTTGCGCCTGAACAAAACGATTGAATGGGACTCGGCGCATCTGCGGGTGACGAACGCGCCCGAAGCCAGCCACTATATCAAGAAACATTACCGCCGCGGCTGGCGGGTGTGAACGCCTGTTTCACCACCCTTTTATGGCGCTGACGGCGGTCTCGGGCGACTAGGCGGCAAGGAAGGCGGCGAACCAGCGTTGGCTGGCGAGAGCGCTTTAAGTAAGTATTGCGCACACTGTTGAAAGCATTCTTCACACGGGCGCTTTGGTCCTATTAAATAAAAGGTGCGGAAGCAGTCGGTTTCCGAATCCAGTTGGGCAATGTGAGCAAATGGCAATAGGCCCATGCGTTGCAATTCCTGTTGCACCATGGGGAGTGCCGCCGCTGGATCATTGACATAAAAAGAGCAGGAAAAGAAACCCTCGTATCCAATGCCTCCGTTTGGCTCTGTAACTCCTTCTAATAAAGGCAAAATCCAAGTCTTGGTGGAATCCGTTTCAGGAATGATGGGGAAGGTGAAGTCTCCCGTTTCATCCGCCTGGATATGCGCCAGCAAGCCGTTGTCATCCAGTGCAAGAGCAACGGAAATTTTTTTATCGGGAAACGACCAACTGGAGTTGGTGCTGCTCGAGGCCAAGGCGGCAATCGGCCCCAAATTGGTTTGGGCAATGGAGACCGGAACCGCGTGTTTGCCGATTTCTTGAATGCTCACTTGTAGCGAAGCAGGAACAACGGTGACCGAACAAAAACCATTTTGAAGGACGACGGCCGCGCCGGCATTCCAGCCCGCCATCGGCGCGAGCAGAACGGAGCACGTTATTGTTTTAGCAAATAGCAGCTTCATTTATTTATCAAATTTGCGACTGCCGGTTGCGGCCCTTCTTAATTTCGATGTGGCAACCATATTGCTTTTAGCAAGCCGAGCAAATAAATATGGATAATGAAACGATCTCCGGAAAGCGCATATTACTGGTTGATGACGAAGGGCTTGTGCGTGAATCAGTCAGGGGCCTGCTGGTCAGGGACGAACATATTGTGGTGGAGGCAAATAACGGCGCCGAGGCTTATACTTTGTTTACGCAAAGCCAGTTCGACTTGGTGTTAACGGACTGCATCATGCCGTTCCTGAGCGGCGATGAACTGGCCATTCGCATCAGGAAATTGGCGCCGCAGCAGCCAATCCTGATGATCACCGGGAATCGCTTCCGGCGTGGCCCCAAAAACCCCGTTGATGCCGTCCTGGACAAACCTTTCGATTACGAAGATTTGCACGAGGTAATAGCGAAGCTCTGCAAACTTCAAAGGCCGACGACGACCGCCTTGGTTTGAGTGTAATGTTCCAGGACTTCGTGTCCCATTTCGCGGCCCCAGCCTGATTGTTTGTAGCCGCCAAAGGGCAGGGCGGAATCAAAAATGTTGTAGCAGTTGACCCAAACTGTCCCGGCTTTGAGTTCCGCCGCGATGCGGTGCGCCTTGGAAACGTCGCGGGTCCAAACGCCCGCCGCCAGGCCATACTGAGTTTGATTGGCGCGCGGGATTACGTCCTCCACTTTGGTGAAAGGTTCGGCCACGACCACCGGACCAAAAATTTCCTCGCGCACGATGCTCATCTTGGGATTAACGCCCGTGATTACCGTTGGCTCGACGAAATAACCCCGGCTGCCCTTGCGCGAGCCGCCCGCCATATAGCAGGCGCCCGCCTGTTTGCCCTGGTGCATGTAATGCGTGACACGCTCCAGTTGTTCCTCGGAAACCAGCGGGCCCATTTGGGTGTCGGGATCCAGCCCCGGGCCGAGTTTAATTTTTTTGGCATGGGCGGCAACGCCCGATACCACTTCGTCAAATATATCCCGCTCGACCATCAGGCGCGAACCCGCGCAACAGCACTGGCCGTGATTGAAGAAAATCGCATTGGACGCACCGGTAATTGCCGCATCCAAATCGCCCACGTCCTTAAAGATGATGTTGGGAGATTTGCCGCCCAGTTCAAGGCTGACCTTTTTGAGATTGCCCGCGGCGGCATGCACGATGAGCTTGCCCACTTCCGTCGAGCCCGTGAAAGCGACTTTATCCACGTTTTCATGGGCGGCAAGTGCGGCGCCGGCGGTTTCGCCAAAACCGCTGACGATATTGACCACGCCATCCGGCAAACCGGCCTGGAGCAGCAGTTCGCCGAGGCGCAAGGCAGAGAGAGGGGTTTGTTCGGCTGGTTTCACCACGACGCAATTCCCGGCCGCCAGCGCGGGGCCGAGTTTCCAAGCGGCCATGAGCAACGGAAAATTCCACGGTATGATTTGCCCAACGACGCCGACGGGTTCGCGCAACGTGTAAGCATGAAATTGCGCATTGGGAATACTGAGGGGAATGGTGGTGCCCTCAATCTTCGTCGCCCAACCCGCCATGTAATGAAACAGATCGGCCGCCAGCGGAATATCCGCCACGCGAGCGACGGCGCGGGGTTTGCCGTTGTCGATCGATTCCAACTCGGCCAATTCATCGCCGTGCTCAAGAATCTTGTCGCCGATGCGCCACAGCAACTTGCCCCGTTCCCGCGGCGTCATGCCATGCCACGGGCCGGATTCGAACGCGCGCCGCGCCGCAGTCACCGCACGATTAATATCCTCCACATCACCTTCGGCTACGCGCGCGATGCGGGCGCCGTCGGCCGGATTAAAAACATCAAAAGTTTTTCCAGAAGCGGAGGCAACCCAGCGGCCATTGATCAAATGCTGATGCGGCTTGGACAGCCAGGCTGCGAGATGCGGACTAACGGCGGGATGCGAAGAGGCAATTTCGCCATGGCCATTCGCCGAGCGTTTGCTGGCGCGAATCGGATTCGTTGCGCGCACGGAGGCGCGCCGGGATGAAGTCATTGTTTTCATATGGGATTATTTGTCCCAATATAATGACGACGCCCGAAAAGACAATCTCATTCGGACGATTAAAATCCTACTGCTTGGGCCAAATGGCTTCCAAAGTCGCGGCCACGCGGTAGCCGGCTTTGGTCATTTGTTCCTCGGCGGTTTTGCAGGACCATGCGATATATTCGGGCGACAAATCCTTGATGTCCCATTGCGGACGCGGTGCGCCGGTCCGATTATCCGTGTGGCTGTCGTCCTCATCCACTACCGTGACATCGTGTACTTTGGCCGAGAGAGCGACGCTTTCATTGGCCCAATCCCGGTCCCAATTCAGTAATGGCCCGGAGTCTTCCCAAGCGGGCGCGGGTTTGCTTAACAACGTGGCCGCAAACTCCGCGGGTGTCTGCACATGGGCGTTGGTCATATCCATGCGGACGACGGTGACGTCCCAGAAAAAGTGGAGATTATTCGTGCCGCCGAAGATCAGGCGGTTTGCTCCCAGATCACCGGTATATGGTTTTCCGTAGCCGTTAGGATCAACGAAATTGGTCCCGTTCAGATAGCCGCTGCCGGCATGGAGCGGTTGATGCAGGTCCTCGATATAATGGACGAGAAGCCGCAGTGCGACTCTTGGGCTGACGTTTGTGAGAACGGTTTGCTCCGCCGCCCTGCCTTCCAGGATCAGGATGCAGGCGGGGATGGCGTGGACCACATCAACGTTCGTCGCGCCAATGGAATCGTCTCGATAGCGCGGTTCCTCGAATGGAATATCTGTATAGTGGAAGACGTAATGGTTGGGATTGTCCTGTTTGAATTGGAGCATCTCAGACGTCTGGTCCTTGCGGCCCTTGACCTGATCGGCCCAGATCGAGGCAGTGGATAGCGTTTCGTCACCGAGCAGATCGTGGACATGCACGGCGGCTGGAGTGCCCGCAATCAATTTGTCCGCCATGGCGCCAATGGTTTTATGGCCCTCCTCGCCCCACCCAAAAGCCGTGGTCGCGCCGCAGGAAACGAGAAGCAAAATGACGATTCGATCCAGAAATTTCATCTGCGCTGAATATGACAAACCAGGGGGCGCCGTCGAGAAAATAACATTCGTTTTGAACTCGCCCGCCTTTACAATTCCCATTCATTGAAAGCGTCATGAAGGAACATCGGAACGCGCCCCGCCTGTGGTGGATTTGCCTCGCCCTGGCCGCAATTACCATCGCGGTCTACTCGCCCGTGTTCCACTACGATTTTATCACCTTCGACGACCAGGTTTACGTCACCGAAAATCCGTACGTTCTTTCCGGTCTCAATTTCAACAGTTTGGCCTGGGCCTTCCAGACCAGCACTTCGGGCAACTGGCTGCCGCTGACCTGGATTTCGCACATGCTGGATGCCCGATGCTACGGCCTGAAGGCGGGCGGGCATCACCTGACCAGCGTTCTATTTCATGCCGCCAACGCGGTGCTGCTCTTTCTCCTCCTGCAAAAAATGACCGGCGCGATTTGGCGCAGCGCGACGATTGCGGCGCTATTTGCCTGGCATCCGGCGCATGTCGAATCGGTCGCCTGGATCGCGGAACGCAAAGACGTGCTGAGCTCCTTTTTCGGGCTGCTGACGCTCCTGGCCTACGTCCGCTACACGCAGGCAGGCTACGCGCCGGCCGCAAGACGAAAACTTTTATATTTGACTGTGGTGTTGCTGTTCGCGCTCGGGTTGATGGCCAAACCGATGCTTGTCACCCTACCGTTTGTCTTGCTGCTGCTGGACTTCTGGCCCTTGGGCCGGATGTCGCGGCCTTCCCTGTCACGATTGGTGACCGAGAAAACGCCGTTGTTAGCCTTGAGCGCGGCTTGTTGCGCGACAACATTTTGGGCGCAATGGCGAAGCCACGTCGTCGCGTCCATGGCGGGGCTTGATTTGTCGCGTCGCCTTTGCCACGTTTTGGCGTCTTACTTCAATTACATCGTCATGCTGGTTTTTCCGCGGGGTCTCGCGATATTTTATCCCTATCCGCTCCATGAAAAAATCGTCGTGGTCGTCGCCGGGGCCGCGGCTCTGGTTTTGCTTTTCGCGCTGGCGATTGCCTTGGCCCGGCGGCGGCCCTGGCTGATTGTTGGATGGCTTTGGTTTGTCGGGATGTTGGTGCCCGTCATAGGATTGGTGCAAGTGGGGGACCAGGCCATGGCGGATCGCTACACCTATTTGCCGTCCATTGGCCTCTTCATCATCCTGGTGTGGGCGGGAGCCGAAGTGGCCGTGCGTTATCCGATGTTGGAATTGCTCGCGCCCGTTGTGGCGTGGGCGTTGCTCGCTGGCACCTGGATTCAGGTGCATTACTGGAAAGATTCGCGGACCGTCTTCGAGCGCGACTTGCAAGTCACGCAAAATAATTATCTGGCCCTCTCGTTGCTGGGCAGCCTGCGTGCGGCCGATGGCGATTTGGACGAGGCAATGCGGCTTTATCGGGAGGCGTTGCGGGACAAGCCCGATTATTCGCAGGCTCACTTCTTCCTCGCGTGCGGCCTGGAGCAGCAGGGAAAAATTGACGAGGCAAAGTCCGAGTACGCCATGGCGCTGCGCTTGAAGCCGGAGTTCCCTCAAGCGCACATTTTTCTCGGCCTGCTCCTCGCCAGGGAAAAGAAATACGACCAGGCTGCGGCCGAATACGAAGCCGTTCTAAAGACCAACCCGCAATCGGCCATGGCCCACAACGATCTGGCCCGCCTCCTGCAAACCGAAGGGCGGCTGGACGAAAGCGTCCAGCACTACCTTGCCGCCGTGCAATCCGACCCCGGCCTGCCCCAGGCCCACAACAACCTTGGCGTGCTCTATTTGCAAAAAGGCCAACTGTCGGATGGCATCACTCAACTGCGCGAGGCGTTGCGCCTTAATCCTGGCAACGTGGAAACGGAATATAATCTCGCGATGGCGTTGAACCAACGGCAGCAGTGGCCGGAAGCCCTGGAAATGTGGCAGCGCCTTGCGCCGGCCCAGCCAAATAATGCCAAAGCGCAGTATCAGTACGGGCTGGCGCTGGCCCATCAGGGAAAAACCCGCGAAGCCATGGCCCAGTACGCCCATGCGATATTGTTGACACCGGACTTTGCCGAAGCCCTCAACGAACTGGCCTGGATCATTGCGACCGATCCGCATCCGGAACTGCGCAACGGGCCGCAAGCCGTCGTCATGGCTGGCCGGGCCTGCGAACTGACGGGGCGGCAAGAGCCCGCCATGCTGCTGACGCTGGCGGCGGCTTATGCCGAAACCGGACGATTCAGCGAGGCGATCACCACAACTGAAAAAGGCCGGGATATCGCGCAGTCGAAGGAGAACAAAGAACTTGAAGAAAAGGCGGCGCTCATGCGCGACACATTCGAAAAGAGGCAACCTTTTCGCGATCCTTGATTCAACCGCTTAGTGGCCAATCCACGCACGATAGGCGGGGTCCCAAATGAGATCAGGCTGCGGTGATTCCTCGTCGCTACCCCACATGGCGGCAGTCATGCCATTGGTGACGTAGGAACTTTTATAATATGAGGCATGGCCATCGCAGAATACGATCAAGCCACCCAAACTATGCCTGGAGCTAAAACCAGTGAAGCGATCCGCGGGAATCGTTGAATTTAGTTTTTGCGGAGCCCCTCCATCAAAAGTATTGATATCGGTGCTTGGATTGAATTCGAAATCGAACAAGTAAACCGTGGCGGCCGGCTTGATGAGTTCGCTCACTTTCGGCATCGTATCGTCTTCGATAGGATATGTCTGCATAGTGGGCGGATAATAAAAAGTTGGCACAGCTCCGTTCCCTTCGCCCGGCACATACCCTCTGGGCTCAGTAGCAGACGCGGTCCCGATAATTTTGTTCAGGTCAAGGGACTGGGCGTACGCGAAGTAGCCGACGCTCTGCGTTGACGGGGGGGCATCGAGATTTACCAAGTCACTATCGCTCATTTGCGCGGTTGGACAGAACCACATTTTACTGCCAGCTCTGCCTGGAAAAGGCATATAATTTTGCGTTTTGCTGGTCACTTGACCGGTTACGTAATCAAAATGCAGCCCCGTGCCATAGTAGGACGCCAGGGTTTGTCCAGCCCAATAAGGGGGCAGCGCGTTAAACCACGCATATGGGTCAAGGCACGTTCCAAACGGCTTGGTCCCCGAATAAGTCCCGCCGTTGTCCGTGCCGCTGTCACCCATCCCATCCGTTGGTGGTATATCACGGTTATCGCCGGTATACATCTGCTCGGCAAGCCCCCATTGTTTAGTGTTCGACAAACAGTAGGTTTGTTGGGCTTTTGCTTTGGCATTGGCCAAAGCGGGCAGGAGCATGGCCGCCAGAATGGCGATAATGGCAATGACCACCAACAATTCAATTAATGTAAAAGCACGCGTTCTCATACTTTTCATGTTTTCCATGTAAAAAATACCAAAATGCGCCCCCCTGACGCAAGGCCAATGGGGCGCAATTGGATTTTTAATTTGTTTTCTCCATTTTTGCTTACGGACTGCTGATTTCGTAGAAATTCAACGTGTTGGTTAGAGTGGCGGTGTAAGTTCCAGTGGTGGTGCCAAACATCAGCCCGGTGGCCAACTTGCGGGTATAGGGTCCCGCCACATTGGTCGCAGACAGGACGCTGTAGGACGTGCCGGGCACGGCCGTCCACATCAAGACGAGTCCGCTGCCCGATATTGCCCCCGAGAAATTCGCGATGGAACCGGAACCGGAACTCGTCACGATATCATTTGATGACGTCACGATAATGACATAATTCGTGGTGTAGAGGGCCAGCACGCCAGTGACGGCAGTGGCAAAGGGCGGCACTATGTAGCCGTTGAGATTTGACCCGGACGTCGAGTCGCCGGTGTAGAGCATGAAAGGCACCCCGGTATTATTGGATACGTTGTAGAACGTCGCGTTGTAGTTGCTAATGTAATATCCATTGCTTTCTTCGAAATAAACGTTGGTCATATAGACTAATGAGCCTAACAAATTCGAATTCAGCAAAACCGAGTTGAGGTTTGGTGTGTTGTAAACGTTTGTCGCCGTATATATATAGCCCCACGGCAGGAGTTGCGCGGCAGGAAGAGGGGCCGTTACAGGCGCGCCGTTATTGGACACGATGGTATAGGTGTCAACCCCAGAGGTCAAGTCAAGCTCCAGATTGTTGTTGTACTCCTCAAGTGTCCCGGTCGCCGTTACAACATCCCCTGCCGCAGGCAGGAAGCTGGCGTCGCCGGTGATAAAGAGGTTCATACCGCCCGTGCTGTCTTGCAGGTAATAGGAACTGGTGGTGCTGCTGGTAATGCTTTCGTGCGTTATAACCGTGCCCGTGATGGAATAGATCGTGCCGGGGGTTCCTACAACGCCGCTGGAGGGGTTCATAGTTGGCGCCCCCGAATAATCCTGCAAATTGCGCAGGTAGCCGATCGTTGCGCTGACGGGTCCAGTGACAGTCAAAACCGTGACGGAACTGGTTGCGGGCGAGCCATAACCGCCGGTCGCGACCAGTTTATAGGAGCCGGACAAGGCGGGCTCACCGGCAAAGGAATAAGTCGGCGACGACGACGGGCCATAGACCGAAGTGTAGCCGCTCCCGGTGTTAAGATACCATTGATAGGTTATCGGCCCGGTGCCTATAGCATTACCTGTAAAGATCAAGGTGGTTCCTTCCGTGACACTGGGGGTTCCCGACGGATTAACGGCGCCCGGCAAGGTGAACGAAGCCGCCGTTGGCGTGGTGTTCACTGAAATGACCGTGCTGGCACTTTGCGTGGTACCTGCCGTCCCGGTGACATTGACGTAATACGTGCCGGCGTCTGCCGCGGCAAATGAACTGAACGATAGAGCGGGCGTGGCGGAACCCGTTATGTCACCGCTATCGCTGAGTTGCGTATAGGTTGATGGGCTACCCAAAGTATTCTTGTACCAAGCGTAGGTCAGGCCGACGCCCGGAGCGCCGATGCCCGAGGCGGCCACTTCCATCAGGAAGGGATTTGCCAGGTAATTTGTAGTGCCAACCGGTTGCAAGCCGATGACGGGATTGGAGGCGATAATGCCCGCGTTCACGTAGCCGAAACCGTAGTAGCTGGGCTGACCGTTGACAACCGGCTCGGCCGCAACCTTTAGATTGCCCACGTAGAGAATGCCCTCGCCTCCGCGCTGCCGCAGTCCATAGCCGAGCGGCGGGCTGGTCGTATTATCGAAAGCATCGTCCGCGGCGCCGGAAGCGACACCGACAATCGGAAAGTCCGTCAACACGTCGTTCGAGGAGGCCGGGTTTACCGCCATCCTGGAAAAAAGGTTTATATAGTCCAGGGCGTAAACGACGGTGTAGTCAATGCCCGGGGCAAGGTCCAAAGGCACCACGGCGGTTGGACCGCTGGACGAATTGCTGGCGTAGTCGCCCTGGCTGTCAGAGATGCCAAGGCGATAAGTGCCGGGGAAGGCCACCCCTGGAACGCTCGCCGGGAAATCGATGACATTGGGATTATTTGATGTCAAACAGAAGATTCTCCCATAGAAATTGTAGTCTTTGTCTTCAAGATTGGCGAAATACACGCCGCCCTGGCTGGTGGGGAGCGTGGAAAGGTTGACAGTGAAACTCACCCAGTAAACTCCATCCAACCCTCCGCCAAAGAGCTGGCTTATGTCGTTTAGAACATTCGTGTCGAACAGGTCTTGCGAGTCAGTTGTGGCATTTGTGAAAGCGACTTGAGCCATGTTGCTGTAAACGATCTCGGGGGATCCCTCAGTGGTGTTAATGACCGTCCACGGTGTCCCGGGAGTGGTAAAGAGATCGCTGCCATTGGGATAACTGAAGTTTTCCTGGAGGATGAGATAGGTGAATTGGACGACGGCGTTGTTGGTCACCGAGGTTCCATCCGTGCTGGTAACAACGACAGAATAGGTCGTCGTATTAGCTCCCGATTGGTTTGCCGCAGTGTAGGTGGACGAAGTCTGGCCGGTGACGATCACGTTATTGGAGTACCATTGGTACGACAAACCCGTGCCAGCCGCCGTGACGGAGAGCGCCACAGAGCCGCTCCCTGGGAAATTGGTCGCTCCCATCACATTGGTGATGATGGTCGGATCATTGACTATAAGCACAGCGGGAGCGCTGCTGTTGTGGCCGTCATTGTTCGTTACGCTGAAAACATAATTGCCGTCGTTTGTGGCAAAAGCGTTGGTGATGGTGAGACTGGTGGTGGAGGAGCCGCTAATGGTGCTGGCCCCGAAGCTGCCGTCAGTCAGAGGCTTTCCGTTGAGGGTCCATCCATAAGAGAGGGTGGAAAGTGAGCCAACAAATGATCCATCGAAGACAGCCGTACTCGTGGCGCCAACCGTCTGGCTGGATGGAGTGACCTCCACATTGATCGGAGGGCCAGGATTATCCACTAACAATGTGACGTTGGTGCTTTGGGCAGTCCCGTAAGGGTCGGCCACAACCACATAAAACACTGAGTTGCTTTGGGCGGTGGTACAACTGGACAAAGTGAGAGTCGCATTGGTGGCGCCGGTGACGGCCACAAAAGTCGGATTGGCCAGACTGTTGGAATACCACTGATACGTGAGGGAGGGGTAACCAAAAGCCCCGACTGAAAATGCGGCGCCTTGCCCGATGTCCGTGGTGTAGGACACCGGCTCGTTCGTGATAATGGGATACGGTCCCGGCCCAAACTGGACACTGCGAAAAATTGTAGTAGGGGCGACAACAGCGGATGACTGAATCACTGTGGCGATGGCTTTTGAATTGGTATCCACGATCCGGACGAGATAGTTTTGCGGCGAGTCCGCCGTGGTCGCGTAGATCACGGGAGTGCTCTCAGACCAGTCCACCGTGCAACCGTACGCATTAGGGCTTGTGCCTGAGCCTGGCGCCGCCACGGAGAGGGTGTAATTGGAAATCCACCCCGAGGCGCCGTTGGTCCACTTCACGATGCCGCCCAAGGCTTCATCTGCCACATAGGCAATTTTGCCGGCGGGATTGATCTTAAAAGCGTAAGGAATACTGTTCGCGCTCATCTGGATTACATTCGAATTATTACCAAGCGACCCTTCAACTTTGGGGTAGTCGCCGCTCACGAGGGGGTTGTTGGTAATCAAATAAATGCCTCCATTCGGGCTGGTTTCGGTGGAGAGATACAGGTTGCCATTGAGAATATCCAGACACTGCTCATTCGGTAATGTTGCTGATCCTGTTACCGTGACTGTGATGTTTTGTGGACTCGACGCTGTTCCGACATAGATAATACCAATATTGCCGCTATTGGTATTGCCGCCAGAAGACGGAGCGTTGCCTGACACCCAAAAATTGCCCAGCCCATCGGACGCCGCGCCCCTGATGGGCTTCCCACTGTAAATGTTCCCATTGTGGATGGGCAGCGCGTAATTGTCGTAGGAATCCAACGTCGCCACAGCTCTCGGAACATTGGCAGAGGTGGAGAGCTCAAGGACGCTAGTGTAGGGGGCGGCGGTATTGTAACCTGGTATCACCAAAAAGTTGGTGTTGGCCGAAAGCGTCATGAACCCTTCGCTGGCCCCATTTGGGGAGGTGCCTATGCCCAGAATAATGGGACTCGTGCCGGCCGTCGATGGGAGATTGGTGGAATTGACCGGAAATCCATTCGTCTGGAATTGGGCAATGCCGATTATTCCTCCATCGGAGTTGGTCGTGGCCTGTTCCAGGACGACCAGATTGGTCGGGTAAAAATAAATAGTTTGCGCCTGCGCCGTCAGGAGAGACGCGAGCAAACCGATCGCCGGTAGTACGAACTTTTTCATAGGGTTTTGCTTTTTTATTACGTTGGTCATTATCTAAATAGTTATGGTGTTTATTGCGTCCAAGTATCTGGCTGGTTGATGCGTTTAACCAGAGTGCCCGAACAAAACTGCGTCAAAACCCTTTCCCTGAAAAAATCACCCTGTTTGAATTTCACGTAAATTGTCTCGGATCAAGACTCCAGCCCAAAACTGTTGGAAGACAATTTTGCAAAATTTCCATAGCAAGTCAATGGAAATAACGAAACAAAATAAAACAGACTCGCAATCAAAGGGGGTTAGCCATCAGTTTATTGCGGATTTTCGTGATATTTTCCATGTATTGAGCAGCGGCAAGATGCCCCGATGTGAAGAAAGTTTGCGAATCCTGCCGCCAAGAGGCCAAAACTACGAAAAAAATACAAAATTCATTTGTTACCTTTCTGTTACAACAGTGTTGGAATGGGCACGTCGGCATGTCGGAACGGACCCATCTTCGATCCGCCTCGCCATCCCACCCGAGCGAAATCAGGCAGGGCTTTTTAGATGCAGTGTTTTTATTTACAAGCACTTGCATAGGCAGATTTCCCCTAATTCGCTAAAATCAGAATCAGGCAATTTATTTGACACAGCGCCGGAAAAGGCCAATGTTAAGAGAGGAGCAAAAAAAGTGAAAAAAAGCCCTTGACTTCGTCCTGATTTTTGAATATAAATCAAGCCCAGTTAGGAAATTTTGGCAGAAACCATAACCAAACGCACTAGACCAAACGCATTACAATTATATAATATTATGAAAAAATGTTTTAACAAAAACCACCACTATTTGCTGGCTGGATTCATCGCGACTGCGGTGTTTTCAAGCGTCACAACCGCCTTGGCCGATTATGCCAGCGACATCGAAAGTAGTAGCACCGTCAGGACGGTGACGTATGATAATGCCGCGGGCAATGGCTATCCCGTCGTCACCGCCATCCTGTCAACGGCCGGCACATATAACGTCGGCTTAGGCTCACATACCTACACCTCTACGGTATTTGACGCCAATGATGGGACTGGGTCGATCGACATTTTTGCAAGCGCGACAGCTCTTACTACCGCCGGGTACACGCCAACATTGGGCGATGGCGTAAGTGTTTCGGGCACCTATTCTCCATTTGACGGGATTCCAGAGATCGAGACTATTACTGCAATCACTAAGCAGTCTGCGGGCAATGCAATTCCAGCGCCCGCGGTCATCACAGTTCCGCAGGTCTCCGCTTCGACCACCCTTAATAACAAGGTTCTGGCTAATGGCTTGTCGAGCTATTTGGTGACATTGGATAACGTCAAGATTACAGCCGGAAACGGAACTGTCGTTAATCCCTTCGCGACCGTTTTCCCCAGTTACACCGACGTTGCTAATTCCGGTTTCAACACTGGTACTGAAACTTATACGATCACTGACAGCAACGGCAACCAGGCGGAGATGTTTGACTGGGTCACATCCTATTCCACAGACGATCTGTTCGGTGGAACTGCGGTTACAACCGCGGCGGTTAACATGACTGGATTTGTTGATGGTTTCGGGGAATTCGTTCCGATGTCGATTACTGCGGCTCCCGACACCTCTTCCACCATGATGCTGTTGGGCATCGGCGGCTCGGTTTGCCTGGGTTTTGCCCGGCGCTTTAAGAAATAATCCGGCGTTGCCATTCTTTCGATTCGCGCGGAGGAAAACCCTCCGCGCGTTTTGCTTTTCCGGCCGGACAAACGGCATCCTATCGTAATCGCCAGTTCCTTACTTTGCCCGGTAGGCTTCGGCCAGCAGGGTGATGGGGTGGGCCAGCCGCACGGCAAGATTCTGGCGGCGAATGCCGTTGCTCATGTGCGCCAGGCAGCCGGGATTGCCCGTCGCCACCACAGTGGCTCCGGTGGATTTTATGTGCCCAAGTTTGCGGTCCAGAAGTTGATTGGCCATTTCCGGCTGGATCAAATTGTAAATTCCCGCGCTGCCGCAACACCACATGCTTTCCGGCAGCTCGATCAGGTTTAGATTCGGTATTGCGCGCAGGAGTTGGCGGGGTTGGGCGGTGATTTTTTGGCCATGGCACAAATGACAGGCTTCATGGTAGGTCACAGTCTGGCCCGGAACGCTGCCGGAAGGGGCGGCCAGGCCAATTTTCGCCAGCCATTCGTGAATGTCCTGCAGTTTGGCGTCCCAAAGTTCGGCGCGATTGTGATAGGCCGGATCATCGGCCAGAAGCCGCGCGTAATGTTTGAGATGGGAACCGCAACCGGCGGCGTTGCTGATGATGGCGTCAAATTGTTCGGGAGGAAACTGGTCGATGTTTTTGCGGGCCAATTCTCGCGCCATGTCCAATTCCCCGTTATGCGCGTGCAGCGAACCGCAGCAACTCTGTCGCGCCGGTGTGATCACTTCGCAGCCGTTGCGGGCTAGCACTTCCGCCGTGTCGCGGTTCACGTCGCTGAACATCAAGTCCTGCGCGCAGCCCGTCAGCAAGGCGACACGGTGCTTCTTCGCGCCGTGTGCGGACGTGACGGGGGCAATCATTTGCGCGGAAAAGTGCGGCTGAATGGATGGGGTCATCGCTTCCAGCTCCTGGAGCCGGCGCGGGAAAAGTTTCATGACACCGGATTGCCGGACTAGCCGCTGCAATCCCATCTGCTGATAAAGCCGGATGACAGAGCCAACGAATCGCAGCCGCGCCAAATCCATAAAAAGCCAGCGCAAAGTCAGCCAGCGGATAAAACTGCGTTTGGGCGTTTGCAACACGCCGCTCTCCTCCGCTTCTGCGCGGGCATGCTCGAACAATTCGGCATAATCGACCCCCGCCGGGCAGGCCGTCATGCAGGCCAGGCAACCGAGGCAATAATACATCTCGTCGGCGAATGTTGCGGTTGGCTCCAGGCGGCCATCGGCAATGGAGCGCATGAGGGCAATACGGCCGCGCGGACTGTTGCGTTCGTTTTTGGTGGCGTCGTAAGTCGGGCAAGTGGACAGGCAAAGGCCGCAATGCATGCACTGCTGCACTACGGAATAATCCAGATCGCGCAACTGCGAATGGCGCACGGTGGCGGGTGCGGGACAAGCGGCAGATGAAGCAGAGACCTCAGCGGTCATATCACCCGTCATTTTCCACGACAGAAAAAGACAGTGCAACCCATTTCGTGGAAAAAGTCTAATTCCCCTTGGGGCTTCATTTTCGACGCTTGTTCGTGGTGGGCGATGGCTTCTCCATTAGTGCTTGGACAATAGTCATTCTGGAATTATCTTATTGGCATGGCGTTAGTTCGAATATTGGTCGATGGCTACAGCCTGCTGCACAATTGGCCGCAATTGGCGCCAGGCAAACCCCGCCATTGCGCCGAGGCCCGCGACGAGTTGATCCATCACCTGACCCTCTATCGCGACGCCATCGGCACGCCTATTACGATTGTTTTTGACGGCTCCCAGCGGCGCGGCGGCAAAACGGCGCCCACGCCGACGCCGGAATTGGAAGTGCTCTACTCGCGCGCGGGACAAACCGCGGACGACATCATCGAACGCGTTGCGGTGCGGTTGCAGCCCTTCGGCGAGGTGCTGGTCGTGACCGACGATTACGTGGAACGGGACACGGTGCTTTATCACGGAGGCATGGCGATTAGCTGTTTCAATTTTATTGAAGACGTCCGTGGTGTCCTGGAAGAGCAGGGGCGCGATATTGCCCGCCATAACCGCAAAGAACGTCTCCGCTTCAAAGCGCCACGCTAAAGAAACACCGCCTTACCGATGAAGAAAATTTTCACCCTGAGCCAGCTCGTTTTCGCCGCCGCGCTTTTTTTGGCGGCATCTCGCTGTTGGGCGGATGATGGGTCCAGGATTCCCAGACAGCGCGAGAACCGGTTCCTGTTTGTTGTTGACACTTCGTCCGCAATGCGCGGTTACGCCGGCGCCGTTGTGCAAACCGTCGGGGATCTTTTGACAACGGATATGAGGGGTGAACTCCGCCAGGGCGACACCATCGGCCTCTGGCTTTACAATGACAAACTGGACACGCAATATCCCATGGAGGTTTGGTCGAAGGCGGACAGAGACGCCGTCGCGGATGACATGACGGCTTTCTTGCGGGGACGGCCTTACGAAAAGCAGGCGCATCTTGAGAAAGTCATGCCGGTGCTGAATCAGGTCATCAAATCCTCGCAGAGGGTCACGGTGATTTTAATATTTGACGGGAGCGGTGCAATTCAGGGGACGCCCTTTGACAAGGACATTCACACCTTGCAAAAGAAATACGCGCGCGAATTGCGGGCCGCCCATGTGCCGTTTGTCACCGTTTTGACCGCGCGCGACGGAGCGGTTTATGATTACACTATCAATTATCCCGGTTCGATTGCCATTCCGCACACTGCCAATCCTGAAAAGCCGGTCGAAACAAATGCACCCGTTGCACCCGCTGCCGCCATTGTCACTCCTCCTGTTACCAATGCTCCCGTGAAGCCGCGGCAGCCTAGTTCGATTATTATGTCACGCGCGCCCGTCGTGATTCAACCTGCCCCGGCGGCGCCCGCGCCTGTCGCTCCTCCTGAGACAACATCGGCGACTTTCGTGATTGTTCCCGCGCCGCCTCGCGCTGCTCCGGTTCCGCCACCGCCGCCAGTTGCGGCCACGGCGGCTCCCGCCGTTCCTGTTGTGCCGGTGAGCCAACCGGCAGTTGTTACAGCAACGCCTCCCGCCGCCTCTGCGGTGGCCACGAGCCAACCCGCAATTGTCGCCGCAGTCCCGGCACCACGCGAGGCGGCACCGCCCACCCCTCCCGTGTCATCGCCGATTAGTGTAACGGCCAATGACCTGCCGCCGTCGGCCCCCGCGCCGCCTGTCGCGCCAACGGCGCCGGTGGCCGCCATTAGCCCGGCGGGAGGGGCGCCTCTGACGTTGTTTATCGCGGCATTTGTATTATTGACTTTTGCGGTGGTGCTGGTGGTGTTTTTGGTCCGCCGGTCGCGGGGCGCGCCTCAACCCAGTTTGATCAGCCAATCCATAGATCGTCCGCGGTAAATTATGGCTTCAATCAATCCGCAGTCGCTCATCCGCCCTCTGGTGCGCGAGTTGCATCCCTACGGGCCAGGGGAACAGCCCAAAATCCGGGGCCTGATCAAGCTCAATACCAACGAAAATCCTTATCCACCATCTCCCACTGTCCTGGCGGCCATTAAGTCCGCTGTTGACGAGCGGTTGCGCCTCTACCCAAATCCCACGGCGGACGTTTTGCGGGCGAAGCTGGCGAAATTTCACCGTTGTCAAACAGAAAATATTATTGTCGGCAACGGCTCGGACGAGTTGCTGGCCCTGGCCACGCGTGCCTTTGTCGAACCGGCCGGCCGTGGAAAGAGGTCCGCCTCGAACTCCACCGTCCAGTTTTTCACCCCCAGTTATACGTTGTATCCGGTCCTGGCGGGTATCCACGGCGCGGCGGCCCGCGCCGTCTCTTTGGCCGAGGATTTTGCGCTGCCATCGCTGGACGACTTGAAGCGAGGCGGCCAATGGGATTTTGCGGCGGCCCTCACTTTTGTGACGACACCCAACGCGCCGAGCGGACGGAGTTATTCCACCAGTGAGCTGAAAAAAATGTGTCGCGCTCAGAAAGGAGTAATCGTGCTGGACGAAGCGTATGTGGATTTCGCGCGGGAAAATGCGTTGGCGCTGGCGCTGAGGTTTCCGCATGTCCTTGTTGCCCGCACGTTTTCCAAAGCCTATTCGCTCTGCTTCCAACGCATCGGTTATTTTGCCGGCCATCCGGCGTTGATCGCGGCCTTGCAAAAAATCCGCGACAGTTACAACGTCAATGGGCTGGGTCAAATCGCCGCCCTGGCCACCCTTACGGATCTTTCTCACTATCGCTCCAATTTCCGGCGGATCATCGCCACCCGCCAACGTTTGACGCAGGCGCTGGAGAAATTGGGATTTAACGTTTTACCGAGCCAGACCAACTTTATTTTTGTGCGCCCGCCCGATTTTCCCGCGGAAGTTTGGCTGCGCAAATGGCGCGAGAAACGCGTGCTGGTGCGATGGTTCAACTCCCCGGCCACAAACGATTATCTGCGCATCACCATCGGAACGGATGCGGAGATAGACGCGCTCCTGAAAGCCGCGTGCCAAATCCTCGCTTGAATACCGGGGATTTAGTAACGTCCAATGTGGCTGATTCTACGCAAAAGCATATAATAACCATCAATGGCCACGATCTTGAATTCCGCCACGGTTAGGCGCTGGTGCGCGCAACGCAGAGCTCTTGCCTGCGTCCTGTTTGGATTCGCGACGGCGCAAATCCAATTCCGAGTCGCCGCCGCACCGGTCGCTCTTCAATACAACCACGATGTCCGTCCCATCCTGGCTGAAAACTGTTTCCCTTGTCACGGTCCCGATTCCGCTGCGCGCAAAGCCGGTCTGCGCCTCGACCGTTTCGACGACGCCATCGCACCGCGCAAGGACAACATTCATGCCATCGTGCCGGGCAAACCGGCCGAAAGCGAACTCGTCCATCGCATCAATGCCGCTGATCCCGATGACATCATGCCGCCCGCCAAAACCCACAAGGCGCTGACGGCAGAACAAAAACAATTGCTCGCGCGCTGGATCGCCGCAGGCGCGAAATATCAAGCGCACTGGTCGCTGATTGCTCCCGTTCGCGCCGAACTTCCAAAGGTGCATAACCGTCGCTGGGTCCGGAATCCCATCGACAACTTCATTCTCGCGCGTCTCGAACGAGAGGGGCTTAAACCCGCTCCCGAAGCCGACCGCCGCACCCTGGCGCGACGCGTCACCCTCGATCTCACCGGCCTGCCGCCCACACCCGGGGAAGTGGAAGCATTCGTCAACGATAAATCGTCCAAGGCCTACGAAAATCTGGTGGACCGCCTTCTCGCTTCGCCCCATTACGGCGAACATCGCGCTCGCTATTGGCTGGATGCCGCCCGTTACGCCGATTCCAACGGCATTCACTTCGATAATTATCGGGAAATGTGGCCGTATCGCGATTGGGTCATCAGGGCTTTTAATCGCAACGAATCGTTCGACCAATTTACGATAGACCAGCTTGCCGGCGATCTTCTGCCCAATCACACTCTCGATCAGGAAATTGCCAGCGGCTTCAACCGCTGCAATATCACGAGCAATGAAGGCGGCGCGATTGATGAGGAATATTACGTTCTCTACGCGCGCGATCGCACCGAGGCAACCTCCCAGGTATTTCTTGGCCTTACTGCTGGCTGCGCCGTTTGCCACGATCACAAGTTCGATCCGATCTCCCAAAAGGAGTTCTATTCCATGTCCGCTTTCTTCAATAATACCACCCAAAAGGCGATGGACGGTAATGTTCAGAACACGCCCCCTGCTGTCGTGGTCCCATCTGCCATAGATCTTTCGCGCTGGACTGCGTTGACCGGCGAAATCAAAGCGGCCCGGCAACGAATCGGCCATCGCCGGGAATCCGGACATCAGGATTTTGCGGCCTGGCTGGCGGCAACTTCTGCGGACACTTTTTCGCAAAGGATTCCCAAAGACTCGCCCGTCTTTCACGCGTTGCTCGGCGATGACAAGACCAGAACCCTCCAAGTCAGCCTGCACGGCCAGACCCGCGACCTCAGCCTCGCCACCAATGCCACATGGCGGAACGGTGTCCTGGCTGACAAGGCTTTCACCACCAGCGCCCAAACCACGCCTGTGATTCCCGACGCAGGCAATTTCGAGAAGGACCAGCCGTTCTCCTATGGCGTCTGGGTGTATCTAACCAAAGATGTCGAAGGCTCATTGTTTGCCCGCATGGACAATGGCCACGACTATCGCGGATGGGATCTTTACATTCAAGGCGGCAAACCGGCGTCACACCTCGTCAGCAAATGGCCGGACGACGCTCTCAAGGTTGCTTCTAAAAAAGCCATCGAGTTCAATCGCTGGACTTACATCTGTGTCACCTACGATGGCTCAGCCAGCGCCAGCGGCATGAAGATTTACATCGACGGCGACCTTCAGGAAACCACAACGGAAGATGACAAACTGAAAAACTCCATCCGCACCACCGTGCCCTTCAAAATCGGCCAGCGCGATTCGGCTTCCCAAGTGAGCGGGGCCGGCTTGCAGGATTTGCGCCTTTATGATCGCGTTTTGAAACCTGCGGAAATTCAAGCGCTGGCCCGCGACACCCGCATGGCCTGGCTTCTGTCCAAAACTTCCGCGCCAGGGACCAATAAACAGAAAGACGAATTATTCCAAATCTGGCTCAAAGAGATTGATCCTGAGTTTCAACTGGCCTCCGCCGCGCTGGGGTCTCTGGAGAAGGAACAAGGCGTAATCAAAGCCCGCAGCAGCGAAACGCTGGTCATGGACGAGCGCACGAATGCCCCCGTCGCTTACGTGCTCTTTCGCGGTGATTACGACAAACGCCGTGACAAGGTGGAACCCGGCACACCCGCCGCGTTGCCGCCCATGCCGGCTGATTTCCCGCGCAACCGACTCGGCTTCGCCCGCTGGCTGCTGCTGCCCGAACATCCCTTGACGGCCCGCGTCACCGTCAACCGTTTCTGGCAGGAGATTTTCGGCACCGGCCTTGTCAAAACTAGCGGTGACTTCGGTGTGACAGGCGATTTGCCGTCCCATCCGGAATTGCTCGATTGGCTGGCGGTGGATTTTCGTGAATCGGGCTGGGACGTGAAACGCCTTTTTAAAATGCTGGTGACTTCCGCCGCCTATCGCCAGTCTGCCGTGGTCACACCGGAAAAAATCGCTAAGGATGCGGACAACCGTCTGCTTTCCCGAGGGCCGCGCTTCCGCATGGACGCGGAAATGGTCCGCGATTACGCGCTGTTTAGCAGCGGCTTGATGACGCCAAAAATCGGCGGCCGCAGTGTCAAACCGTATCAACCCGACGGCGTTTGGGAAGCGGTAGCCATGATTGGGAGCAACACCCGCGATTACAAACGGGATTCCGGCGAGAGCCTGTATCGCCGCAGCCTTTATACTTTCTGGAAACGCGCCGCACCCCCGGCCTCGATGGAAATTTTCAATGCTCCCAGCCGTGAAACTTGCACCGTCCGGCGCGAACGCGGGGACACTCCGTTGCAGGCGCTCGTCACCTTGGACGACCCCCAGTTCATTGAAGCCGCGCGCCATCTCGCCCAAGTCACGCTCGAAAACGGCGGCTCCAACGCCACGTCCCGTCTCGATTTAATGGCCGAACGCGTCCTGGCGCGGCCGTTGCGATCCAAGGAACTTAAAATTACCGGCTCCGTTTTGCAGGCGCTGCTCGCCCACTACCAATCCGCGCCAAAAGACGCGGCGGCTCTCGTTTCCGTGGGCGAGTCCAAGGCCGATCCCTCGTTGGACAAACCGACGCTCGCCGCCTACGCCGTGGTGGCCAACGAACTCATGAACCTCGACGAAGTTTTAAACAAATAGTTTATGTTCCCTGAATTCACTCCCCACCCGTTATTTAAGGATTACGTCCGCTACGAAACCCGCCGTCAATTCTTCCGCCGCGGCGCCAGTTTCATGGGGGCGGCCGCCCTCGGCATGCTCGCTCCGCAATTGGTCCAGGCCGCCGCGAAAAAAATCGTGCAGGCCCAAACCATGCCGCTTAACAAATCCCGCGGCCCCGACTTTGCGCCCAAAGCCAAACAAATCATTTATCTCCACATGGTCGGCGGTCCGCCGCAGATGGATCTCTACGATTACAAACCCGTCATGAACGGCTGGTATGACAAAGACCTGCCCGAATCCGTCCGCATGGGCCAGCGCCTGACCACCATGACCTCCGGCCAGTCGCGTTTTCCTGTGGCCCCTTCCAAATTTAAGTTCGCCCAGCACGGCAAATCGGGCATGTGGGTCAGCGAGTTGCTCCCCTGGACTTCAAAAATGGTGGATGACATGTGCTTCGTCCGTTCCATGCATACTGAAGCGATCAATCATGAGCCTGCAATTTGTTATATGCAGACCGGGAACCAGATCACCGGTCGTCCTTGTCTTGGTTCCTGGGTGTCGTACGGGCTCGGCTCCTTGAACCAGGATCTGCCCACTTTTGTCGTCCTCGTCGCCAAGCCTTCCAACACGGAACAAGTCCAGGCCATCTCCGGACGCCTCTGGTCTTCCGGCTATCTTCCCGGCAAATTCACGGGTGTTTCTTTCCGCTCCGCCGGTGATCCTATTCTTTACATCAACAATCCCGAAGGTGTCGATGCCGGAGTCCGCCGCAAAATGCTGGACGGCCTCAAGGTCCTCAACGAAATGAACTACCGGGAGATTGGCGACCCGGAAACCCACACCCGCATCGACCAATTTGAACTCGCCTTCCGCATGCAGGCCAGCGTGCCCAAACTCACCAACACCGCCGATGAACCAGCCTCCACATACGAACTATACGGCGAGGAAGCCAAAAAGCCCGGCACGTTCGCCAACAGCGCCTTGATGGCCCGGCGCATGGTCGAGCGCGGCGTCCGTTTTGTCCAAATTTATCATAACAACTGGGACACCCACGCCAACGTGGCCGGTCGGTTGCCCATGCAGTGCAAGGATGTGGATCAAGCTTGTTATGGCTTGGTCCAGGACCTGAAGCGGCGCGGTCTGCTTGACACCACGCTTGTCATTTGGGGTGGGGAATTCGGACGCACCATCTATTCGCAAGGCGGCCTCAGCCACGATAACTACGGCCGCGATCATCACCCGCGCGCGTTCACGATGTGGATGGCGGGCGGCGGTTCCAAAGCTGGTACGGTTTACGGGGAAACGGATGATTTTTCCTACAACATCATCAAAGACCCCGTCCACATTCACGATTTTCACGCCACCGTCCTGACGCTATTGGGTTTCGATCACGAGCGTTTCACCTTTCGCTATCAAGGTCTGGACCAGCGTCTCACCGGCGTCGAACCTGCCCGCATCATTCACGACCTCATCGTTTGACCCGTCGGAGTCCGCAAAAACACGCTCTATCCTAACGCCATTCCGAGCCGACCCCCGGATGACTCACGGCGGTTTTCTGCAACAGCGCATGGAATAGTCCAGGCACGTCCATCTCACGGTCCGTCCGCTCTAGCAGGCTATCATTTGCCTGATCGTCTCCCATGCCCTTGGGTCGATTTGCCACCGCGTAGAAGTAGGTGCGCTTTAGCGTGGAGATTAAATGCAATTGATCGCTCCGGTCGTTTTTGATTTCAACGGCTTTGTGGTAATCCGCAATCGCGCCGTCCAAATCGTCTTTGGCTTGTTTCGCATGGCCGCGGCCATAATAGGCGTCCGCATAACCGGGCTTCAATTCGATGACTTTGGTATAATCCGCGATGGCACCGTCCAGGTTGCCGTTGGCCTGTTTGGCCATGCCGCGACCATAATAGGCGTTTTCATAATTCGTGTCGATTTCGATGGCTGCGGTGTAATCCGCGATGGCGCCGTCCATGTCGTCTTTGGCTTGCTTCGCAATGCCGCGGTTGTTGTAGGCATGCGCATAATCCGGTCTGAGCTGGATGGCTTCGGTATAATCTGCAATGGCGCCGTTCAAGTCGCCTTTGGCTTTTTTCGCCACGCCGCGATTGTTATAGGCATGCGCATAATCCGGTTGAAGTTCGATGGCTTCAGTATAGTCTGTGATAGCCCCGTTCATGTCGCCTTTGGCCTGCTTCGCCCTTGCCAGATTGAACTCAGCCCTCGCGCCGCTCGCTGTGAGTTCGATGGCTTTGGAGAAGTCTGCTGTTGCCCCGGTCGTGTCGCCTTCGGCCTGTCTGGCATCGCCGCGAATGTGGTAGGCTTCGGCAAAATAAGGTTGGATTGCGATGGCTTTGGTGCAGTCCTCAATAGCCCCTTCATAGTCGCCTTTGGCGAACTTCGCCTTTCCCTGGTTGAGTTTCGCCTTTGCATCAAACGCTTTTAGGTCGAGGGCTTTGGTGAAGTCAGCGATGGCGTTATCCAATTCGCCTTTGCCCGCATTGGCAGAAGCGCGAACCCGGTAGGCAGTTGCCAGATCGGGATTTAGTCGGATGGCTTTGGTGCAGTCCGCAATGGCGCCGTCCAAATCGCCTTTGGCACTTTTGGCCATGCCGCGAACTTGGTAAGCAGACGCTAAATCAGGATTGAGTTGGATGGCTTTGGAGCAGTCCGCGATGGCGCCGTCCAAATCGCCTTTGGCGGCTTCGGCCGCGCCGCGATCCTGATAGGCAGACGCTAAACTGGGATTGAGTTGGATGGCTTTGGTGCAGTCCACAATGTCGCCGTTCAAGTCGCCTTTGGCTCCTTTGGCCATACCACGAACCCGGTAGGCATCGGCGTCTTCCGGATTGAGCCGGATGGCTTTGGAGCAATCTGAAATATCGCCGTTCCAATCGCCTTTGGCTCCCTTGGCCGCGCCGCGAACTTCGTAGGCGTCGGCATAACCGGGATTGAGTTGGATGGCTTTGGTGCAGTCTGCGATGGCGCCATCCAAGTCGCCTTTGGCCAGTTTCGCAATGCCGCGACCATAATAAGCATCCGCATATTGGGGATTGAGTTGGATGGCCTTGGTGCAGTCGGCGATGGCGCCATCCAAGTCGCCTTTGGCTCCTTTGGCCGCGCCGCGGTTGAGATAGGCAACCTCATTGACTCGCAAATGAGTGCTGGTGCAACCAGCGCCCGAAAACAAGAAAAGCGCGAGCGATCCCGCAGTGACCACGATGATGATACGATTGGCGAATAGCTCAGTGATTTTCATATTTATCCGATAATCTTTTCGCAACTCCCGCCTTAAATTTTAACCGATGTGGACCTCGGCAGCAAGGACATTGTTGGCAGGAACGGGACGGAAGGCCGCAATGACTCTTGCACGCGCGTATGCACGAGGCGGTCCACGGTTATGGGATAGGCATATTGTTGCCGCCTATCCAGCACGAAGACGTTACTGCTGGTTGCCCCGTATTACCACGAAGACGTTAGTGTTTGTGACCCCACCCGGCAATGTGTAGCAGGTAATGGAGTTTGTGGCGATAATCTGGGTGGGGTTTACGGGTGTCCAACCTGCCGGCACGGCGAGATTGATGTTGGTCAGCACGTCGTAACTGTAGCCAATGGTGGATTGCCAGCAAACGACCAGATTCGTTCCGTTCAAGGTGTCCGAGGTAATGGCAAAGTTCGGGGAGACCACAAGGTTGCCTGTCCCGGTGAAAACTCCATTCGGGTTGTTGCCGCTGGCCGCATAGATTCCGTTGGCCTGCATGGCGTTGTTAATGATCAGGTAGGCATTGGTCAGGTAGCCGGTGAAATTGAGATTCACCGCGCCGGAGTTATTGACCGAAAGACCGCCCGTCACAGCCATGGCATTCGTAACGTCAAGTTGCAGCACGCCGCCGTTGACGGTGACGTTTCCCGGAATAGAATTGGCAACATTACCGTCGAGGGTGCCGGAATTGACAATCGTGCCACCGGTGTAGTTATTGGAACCGCTTAGAGTGAGGGCTGATCCTGTGTCGTTGATGGTCAGGCTATAACCGTTCCCTCCATCGGAAATGCTCCCGGAAATGATTGTGCTCGCGGTGTTGGTGATATTAAGCGTGCTCGATGCGTACAATAAAACCGGCCCGGCAAGCTGGAGGCTGTTGGCGCCGCCGATGGTGAGACTTGTAGTACCTGTACCCGTCGCATTGATGCCAATTGAGTTTTGCAAGGCATTGGCTCCGGTCAAGGGGGTGGTCGCCAGTAAAAAACCGGCAGGCCCTTGAGGAACTAAAAACAATCCACCCGTGCCCAGGGCGTTGGAACTTCCCACTCCCAATGTGCCGGCCTGCAAAGTTGCCCCGCCAGTCCAGAGGGTGTTGCTTCCTGAAAGGTTGACTGTCCCGCCGGGGTTTGAAGAGCCACCGGCGGTATCAAGCCCAATATTCACTGGAGCCGCGCCGTTGATGTTGCCGCTAAATGTTAAGGCGAAAACATTCGCGCCGGATGCGCCGCCGGACAGGTAAATTACGGCGCTGGTTTGTGAAGGCGCGAGATCAAGCTCGAGGGCATTGGGGACGACGACAGTCCCCGTCGTGTTGAAGTTACGCAGTGTGCAATTGTGGATGGTGGTCGGTGACATGAAAATCTTGCCTGTGCCGGAAGAGCCGGTGGCGTCAAAACGAACGGAGCATAGGTCGTTGCCACCGCTGTCAACCGGAGTCGCGGTCACATATATGTTGCCGCTGAAGCTGCTGTTGTTGCCCTTGAGATCCAATCCTCCGCTGGGAATGGTCAGGCTGCCGGATCCGCTGATGGGGCCGGCGATGGCGGGCGTGGTGCCGGAGCCCGGCGTCGAGAGCGTGCCGCCGCCCGCGCCGATCGTGATCCCGCGGTTGGCGGCAAGCGTGGCGACGGCGGTGAAATCCACACGACCACCGTTCAGGGTCAATTGGCTGGCCATCACCGAGGCGGGTGGCGTGCCAAACGGATCTGCCGTAGTGGTGACGGCAATGGTGCCTTGATTGATTGTCGTCGGCCCGGAAAACGTATTCGCCCCGGTTAAAGTTAAAGTCCCAGTTCCTGTTTTTACAAAAGCGCCCGGTGCGGCTGAGCCACCATCGGTAATAATTCCAGCAAAAGCGGTGCTCGTATTGTCACTGCCGACCGTACATGTGTTTGCACCCAAAGCCAAGGTCCCGTAGGGCAACCCAGAGACAGGGGTGCCTGCGAGCGACGGAAAGTTTTGATTGACGCCAGGACTCAATTGCACAGTCCCAGTATTGATCGTGACCGTACCGACTGTGCCTGGGAAGCTCACTGCTGCTCCCAGGTTAATGGTGCCCACAAAGGCGCTGCACAGCCCATAGGGGGCAGAAATGGGTGTATTGATGGTGACTGAGCCGGGCTCCACCGCAATATTGGTTCCCGAGGTGGAGGATGAAGAGCCTAGTGTCAGCGTCCCCCCAGTAAGGATATAGCCGCTCACGTCAAACTCCAAACCGCCGTCCGTGATGATTCCATTGGCAACGGTAACTGTTCCCGCTGTGTTCGTGAAATCAGCAAGATTAGCCTGCGTGTAAGCTCCTTGAGTCCCGGTTCCATTTGCCAGGGTGTTCCATGTCGTGCCGGACGCGGTCCATGAGCCAGAGCCGCCAGCGCCTGCTGCTCCCGGGGTCCAATATTGATATGTTCCGGAGGGGGGCGTTGCTGTAATCGGCGAAAACATGAAGCTGTCAACATTCCATCTGCCGCTTACACCCGAAGCATATGAGAATTTAATGGTCGGGGTCGAACTGCTAGGGGTGATGATGCCAATCGGAATCCATTTATTATAGCCATTGCCGCCTTGAAAACACCCACTGAGGATTCCGTTGAATGTGTCCGCGCCGCTCATGCCCGTGTCTGAACAGGAAACGACAATGTCCGGAGAGGCAGCAGTGCTGCCTGAAAAAGAGACTGACACGAGATAGCTCGTCCCTATCTGCAATGTGCCGGAGGTTTCTGTGCCGCTGATGGTGCCATTTCCGCCGTTGGGGGAAATCACGACGTTGGTTGTCGGACCGAAGCCCGGATTTCCAGTGGCGGCTATGCGGGAACTGGTCGAATAACCAGAAACAAGGCCCGGCGCGGTGCTATGGTTGCCTGTTGTTGTGCTCGTGAATCCAGTGAACACGAAGTCAGAGTTAGCAACCTGGGTTGCTCCGCCGATGCGGGACTGCTCCATGATAGTGTTTTGGCCCAAAGCGGAAATGGCGCTTCCGGCTGTGATTAAAGTTAAAACAGTCGAGAGGATTTTTTTGAGGTTCATAGTATTAAGGTTGCCGACATCCGAGGACGACTTATGTCCTGTGGAGTTTTGCGTCGGGTTTCGCATTAATTTTACACGGCTATTTTTGATTGTGAAACGCAAAATAGCCCATTTCGCAAACCAATGCAAGGAAAAAATGCCACAAGTTGTAAAAAGTTAATCGCTTAACCGGAAGTGTTGGCTCGGGCGGGATTGCCTCGGCGGTCGGCAAAAGAAAGGATACAAATCCTTGCAGATTTTCACATTTTTGACACACGACGGGTTGACAAATGGCGGATTCTCGCATTAGGTTAGGTGGTAAAATGTCACCCATTCAAGTAATCGCGCGCCACGGAAAGGAAACGTCGCCACAATGAGGAAGGTCCCGGAGCAGTTAAGTAAGAAGGCGTTGGTTAAACCTTTAATCCAGTGTCGCGGAAGCGGTTGGCGCGCCGGTTTTACGCTGATTGAGTTGCTGGTTGTCATTGCCATTATCGCCATACTGGCCGCGATGTTGTTGCCTGTGCTCGCTTCGGCCAAAATGAAGGCGCAGCAAGTCAATTGTATGAACAATGTCAAACAATTGTCGTTGGCCACGGTGATGTATATGAGCGACACGGGTAAAATGATAGACCATCCCTACATGGGAGATCTCTTGTCGGACTGGATGGGGACACTGGCGCCTTACTATTCCAAACAGGTCGCGGTTGACCCCAGTTCACCCGGTAAGCTATCTGGCATATACAACAATGGGTCTCCGACGTTGATCTGTCCGGTCGCTCCCTGTACCAATACAACATTCCCATCCCAAAATAATAACCTGACTGGCACAATCGTCATGGCCTGGGACTGGACCGCAGGATACAGTGACATCGTGGGCAGTTACGGAATGAATCAATACCTTTACTCGAATACCGGCAATGACACCACGACGGGCGGAGCAGAGACGAATGCATCAAATTTTGTCAACCAGGCCAGCATTATCCATCCGTCTTCGACACCAGTTTTAGTGGATTGCGTGTGGATTAACCTTTATCCATATCCAACCGACGTCCCACAGGCGAATATGCAGACTCCAGGCTATCTATCCAGCGCGGGAATGCCCCGTTGCTGCATTCCCCGTCATGCTTTTAATCCCAGCAAGGCGCCGACGAGCTTTGCAGCCGGCACATTGCCTGGCGCAATCAATATGGGACTGGTGGATGGCCATGTCGAACTGGCGAGGCTGCAGAACCTTTGGAACTACTACTGGAGCGGGCCTTGGGTAATTCCATCACCTTCGCCTCCGTGATTGGTTCGGCGGGTTTTTGCGCAAATATTTTCCAGGAAGGGCTTGAATGTTCCGCAAAAGTGCCCTAATAGCTTCCTTTTTGTATGCGGCAACGCCTGAAAGCACGACCAACTCTCAAAGATGTGGCCCGTCTGGCCAAGGTTTCCTACGCGACCGTCTCCTATATCCTGAACAACAATAAGCACGCCGCGCGCATCAGTGACAAGACCCGCGACGCGATCTTAAAAGCGGCCGGCCGGTTGCGCTACAAACCGGACCCAAGCGGGCGCGCGTTGCAGCGCGGTTACACCAATCAGGTGACACTTCTTATCACCACTTGGGAACTGGCGATTTCACACGCCGCCACGGCCATGGCAATCAGTCGGGCGGCGTCTGCGCGGGAACTGGATGTTTCCGTGCAGGTGGCTGATACCAGCGAGGAGGCGGCGGCGTTTCTGGAACATCGCATGCTGCACAATTCAGGGGGCATGCTGGTCCTTTGGGATTCGCCAGCGTTGAAAAAAAGCCGCTTGCAACAACTGGCTGCCGAAGGCTTGCCGGTGGTGGATTTGTTGCCCGATGCCCCGGCGGGAATTTCCGTCGTGACTGCCGACCGGGAAGACGCGGGACGGCGGGCGACCCGGCATTTGATTGAATTGGGCCATCGCAAAATCGGTATGCTCGGTGATTCCGTCACGCGCATTAAAACCAGTTTGCGCAAGGTAGCTGGATATCGCCTCGCGCTGAAGGAAGCGGGCATTCGTTACGACGAGCGATTGATGGAAAACGTCACCGAGTCCGGCTTTCAAGGCGGCTATAAGGGGTTCCAGCGGCTGGCCAATCGATGTCCTGAAGTCACGGCACTGTTTTGCCTCAATGACCCGACGGCCTTAGGCGCCATCACCGCCGCCGCCGACATGGGACGGCGCTGTCCTGAGGATATTTCCGTGGTGGGTTTCGGCGACGCTCCTGAGGCCAGCTATTGGCGTCCAAGCCTGACCACATTTTCACTTTCAAGCGATGCCATCGCCGCCAAATCGGTCGAGTTGCTGGTCGAGTTGCGCAAAAATCGGAAGAAGGCGCGGAAAACAATTCTAATTCCCGAGGAATTCATCATTCGAAACTCGACTGGCCCGGCGCAATGAAATCCGTCGCATGCATGGCGCTGTTTTTGGCCGCGATGGCGCCCGCCGATGCGGCTTTGACGGACGGCAAAGTTGCGCTGTCCGAAAGCGATTTTCAACCGGGGACACACATTGATCTGTGCGGCCAATGGTTTTATAAACCCGGCTACGCCGTGGCCGCCGGGGAAAGGCCGGAAACCCAATCTGACAACGAGGGCTTTTTTCCCGTCGCCGTGCCGCAATTCTTGAACAGAATCTATTGGTGGCTTGATGACTCGGAGGATTTTAAAAAGCGCGAGGACGACCGTCTCAAACAATTGGGGTTCGATACAGACCGGGCAGAAGACGGCTGGTACCGCCTCAAAGTCGAGTTGCCGCCCATTCCGAAAGGGCGTCATTTGTTCCTCGAATTCGATGGCGTCGCCATGAAATGCAAGGTCTTCTGCAACGGCCAATTTTTGGGCGATCATCAGGGCATGTTCACCCGTTTCGCCTTTGATTTGACGCCCGATTTGCAAACGGGTGAAAATCGCATTGCCATCTTCGTATCCATGGAAAAAATTCCCCCCGCCACCTTTTCCATGGGCGAAGCGGTGACAGTCAATTTGACAGCGTCGAAAGTGAAAACGATGAGCAAGGGAATGTATGGCCCGTTATGGCCGGGCGCGGACAATCGGAGTTACGATTTGCAAGGCATTTGGCAGCCGGTGCGGCTGGTGACAAGGGGGAACGGGGAGATTGAAAATGTGTGGTTTGTCCCGTCACTTGCCGGTGGGGAATTGAAAGTCCGGGCGCACTCGATTGAGCCGCGAGGAACGATGATCAAAGCGAAATGGATCGACGATAAAACAGGCCAGGATTTTGCCCAAACCAGCGCGCCCGCCGCCTCTGCCCAAACCCTGACCTTGCACGATTTGCATCCAAAACTTTGGACTCCTGCCGACCCAAACCTGTATCGCTTGCAGGTGACATTGAATAGCGGCGACGGCCAAATGTTGGACCAATGGAACGGGAAGGTTGGTTTTCGAACGTTCGAAATTCGCGGCAACAAGTTTTTCTTGAACGGGCATTCCTGGTGGCTACGGGGCGCGGACCATCTTCCCTATGGCAAAAATCCCTGGGACCCCCAGTTGCCGATCAAACTGATTCACTTGTTGCACGATGCCAACTTGAACGTGACTCGCACCCACGGCATGCCTTGGAATGAAGCATGGTTGGATGCGGCCGACGAAATTGGGCTGGGCGTCAGCATTGAGGGCATTCGTCCCTGGGGGCTTGCGGGCCAAATTAAACCGCCCCCGCCGGAGATATCCCAGCACGGCGCGTTTCGCCTTCGTCCGGTCCACCTTCCCAGCGGGGCGACGCCGCCAGACATATTTCAGCAATGGTTGACAGAGAACCAGGATGTTGTCGAGCGGTGCCGCAATCATCCCAGCGTTTTGATTTATACAATCGGCAATGAAATGATGCTAAAAGACCCAAAGAACTTGGAGAAATGGGAACAGCTTTCCACAGTGGTCAAACAAACCCGGCGGATTGATCCCACTCGTCCCGTCATCGCCTCCTCGGAATATGAGCGGGATCCCAAATTCTACAAAACCGTCCTCAAACCCAAAGGGATCGATGACGGGGACATTGACGATCTCCATCGTTACAACAATTGGTACGCTCCATCCTCATTTGTGACTGACTCGAAATTCAAAACTGAAATGAAGCGCAATGGCGGCATGCGACCGCTGATGGGCCAGGAAATGTCCACCGGCTACCCGGACCTTGATTCCGGTCTGCCGGTGTTGCGCTACACGCGCGACCTGCTGACGCCGCAAGCATGGGTCGGCCTTGACTCCTATCCCGGGAGTGATCCCGCTGTGTTTCTGGAGCATCACCGCGCCGTGACCAAGCGCTGGGCCGAACAACTGCGTTTCCAGCGCGGGACCAACACGGCGGGGTTTATGTTGTTCGCGGCTGAATGTTGGTTTTCGCACAGTTACGATCCGCGAACTCTGGCGCCATATCCGGTCTATGAGGCCATGCGGGAGGCCGATGCTCCGGTTGGGCTGGCTTGGGGAACCAGCCGCCGCCGCTTTTTTGACGGCGAGAAAATCAAGACGGCCGTCTTTATCAGCAATGATGACGACCGTTTTCGTGATTTCCACAATTTGCAACTAAACGTCACTTTTTCCGACTCCAAATCGCGGGTGCTGACGAATGTCGCGAACCTGCCCTATTCCAAGACTATTCGTGTGCCTGTAACGGTGGTCTTCCCTAAAAGTGGAATGCCCCGCCAAAAGATACTGATGCATCTGCAGCTTAAGCGAGGTTCGGACGTGGTCAGCACCACGGTGGACCCCGTGGAAATTTTTCAAACGAATGCCCCATCCCTCGACCACGATGCCGTCCCGGCAAAAGGTTTTTCCCTCGGGCCCGAACTGAACCGTCTGGTGTCCCGGAACTTTGTCGCATCCGAGACCTCGAATGCAACGGTGATTTTTCTTGGGACGAACGCGTCTCTGGATTTATTGAAGCCGGGAAACGTTGTTCGACAACAGATCGAAAACGGAGCGACCGCGATTGTTTTCTCGCCGGGACCGAAGATTGCGAAGATGTTCCGCAAGGCCATTCTCGACACAAAAAAAGTCGTTGGCGAATATGCGGATTTTTCCCCGATTGCCGGCACGCCTCTCACTGGCGGATTGCAGCCGATGGATCTCAAATGGTGGGGACGAACGGGTGACGGGCGAATGTTCGTCGCCAGCCATGCGCAACGTCTGCGCGAAAACGGGCCTGGCCGCGAATTGATTCGCTACATCCCAGCGCACGGCTACATGGCACTCGATAAACTGCCCGAGCAATATTGGACGGTAATGTGGGAACTTCGCCTGGGCCGGGGACGATTGTGGATTTGCGATTTGGACTTGGAGGAGTGCGCTGGTGTCGATCCGGCGGCCAAACTATTTGCAGAGAATCTCTTCCGCGCCGCGGCCGACCCTGCTTCAACCCGCTCGTTGCCCCAGGTTCCGTTGCATGAGGAATTGTTAAAGGGAAGGAATTAGCAGTTATTGATGCATTTCAACAGATGCGCCCACCCTTAATAACTTGGGGGTGAGGCGACGGGCACTGCCCGATAAAAAAGTTTGGAGTTGGCAGCACCATCGGGGTCCACATATTGAGCAGAGCCCTTAAGAACCGTGTTAGTGCATACGGGGAACCAGTTCACCAAGTCGGTCGAATATTGCAGACAGAAATTCATTCCGTTGGTTGCGGGTAGCGAGGCATGAATCGAACCGTCGGCCATGAAACGGGCCATTGGTTGCAAGATCGGCAGGGCGTTTTCTTCCAAAATCACCGCCCCGGCCTTTTGCGGAGAGCCTAGAAAGTAGGCCGGCAGTGTGTTGGTTGGAGGCGGCGGTACGCTTAAGGTCAGCACCACGGTGACATTGTGGTGGAGAACGGTGTTGGTGTCATTTAGAGGGGAAATGGTGATGAGCGCATAACCATGGCCGTCCGGAATGGTAACCTCATTGGGAATCATGACATAATCCACCCCGTTCGAGGCCGTTCCGCCGATGGAATAATCCACAGTAAGATTGACATTCGTCGCGCTGTTCCGCAGCACCAGGAATGTGGCCGTATTGCTCCCGCTGCAATAATTTGTTGCCGACGACGACGTCGTAAACCAGCGGGAATTGGTGCCCTCCACCGCCACCGGATCGGGCGCATAGATGCTGACCGTCGGCGGCCAATTGCTCACCACGATGATACTCACGGGCGCGGACGTGACTACTGTGCCGCTCGCATCCGTCGCGACAGCGGTCAGCGCGTAATTTCCCGCCAGAACGTTGCTCCAAGCCAGAAAGAACGGATTACTTGAGGTCGAATTCGTTAGCACGACACCGGCGGTGTTGGTAACAATGCCGATGCTCGTCCCATTTGCAAAATATTGGACCGTTTTCACCGCGGTCGAGTCCAGCACCAGGGCCTGTACGCCGATTGTAGTCGAAGCGGGGAAAAACTGGCCGTTGGTCGGATAATAGAAGCGAACGCTCAAGGGGATCAGGGGCGGCGCTTTCACCGTGATGTTCACTGGCGCTGATGTAACTACCGTTCCGCCGGCATCAGTCGCCACGGCGGTCAGTGAGTAAGCGCCCGCCACGACATTGTTCCAACTCAACTCGAACGGATTACCCGTGGACGAATTGGTCAGTACTACATTCCCAGTGTTGGTTCGCGTTCCGATGTTTGTCCCATTTGCAAAATACTGGACCGTTTTTACCAGGGTGGTGTCCAGCACCAGTGCGTGAACCGCGATGATGGCCGGCGCGGTGTAAGTCTGGCCATTGGTCGGATAATAAAAGCTGACAGTTAACGGGATGACCGGCGGCCCTTTCACGGTAATATTAACCGGCGTGGAGGTAACTACTGTACCGCTGGCGTCGGTCGCCACAGCAGTCAGAGAGTAAGCACCCGCCACCACATTGCTCCAACTCAACTCGAACGGATTACCCGTGGACGAATTGGTCAGCATCACGTTCCCAGTGTTAGTGCGCGTTCCGATGTTTGTCCCATTTGCAAAATACTGGACTGTTTTTACCAGCGTGGAGTCCAGCACCAGGGCGTGAAGCGCAACGATGGCTGGCGCAGTGTAAGTCTCGCCATTGGTTGGATAATAAAAGCTGACAGTTAGCGGGATGACCGGCGGCCCTTTCACGGTAATATTAACCGGCGCGGAGGTGACTACTGTACCGCCGGCGTCGGTCGCCACAGCAGTCAGGGAGTAAGCGCCCGCTACCACATTACTCCAAACCAACTCGAACGGATTGCCCTCGGACGAATTGGTCAGCACCATGTTCCCAGTGTTGGTGCGCGTGCCGATGTTTGTCCCATTCGCAAAATACTGGACTGTTTTTACCAGGGTGGAGTCCAGCACCAGGGCGTGAACCGCG
>Ga0182024_10000634_pt1 | contig 91040 bp, 80 predicted proteins | sample P32metaG_FD_120480 | JGI IMG/M metagenome (GOLD analysis project Ga0182024, IMG submission 120480) | Permafrost microbial communities from Stordalen Mire, Sweden - P3-2 metaG (Illumina Assembly) | ecosystem: Environmental > Terrestrial > Soil > Wetlands > Permafrost | place: Sweden: Stordalen... | reverse complement strand
CTCCGGCGCAAATTAATGAGATACATCCGAGCCTACACCAAACACGCTCGCCCAATCCGCTGGACCTATACTGACGTGAAAAGACGCATCGTCACTAAGCGAATCACTGGGACGGTCCACTAGCGCTTCAGATGCTCAACAGGTGAGCTTGCGCCGGGGCGTTATTCAGGCGCGACAATGCCAGGCTGTACCAATGTAGCTGGCGTTCGTAATGAGCGCGGTTGGACGCAATGTCCGCGTCAGTTTTGAAGTCGACGATATGCCAGCGTCCCTCGGACTCGAATGCCAGATCGATAACGCCCTCTAACACGCGGTTCGAATCCAGCTTCAGCATTATCGGTAATTCGCGATGCAACCGCTGCGCCCGGCGCGCTGTCTGGATCAGCGAATGACCAAGTGTCGCGGCGACGGCGTCGATTGCGGCGTCCACTTCTCCGGTTGTCGCGCCCAGCAAGCGGCCATGAATTTCAGCTAGGGGCGCCAGCGTTAATCGGCCGGCATCGAGCGCCGCGTCGCGCAGAATGGTATGTACGAGAGTTCCGAAGCGCGGGCCTGTGGGGCGGCCGGCTGCCTTCGCGATCGACTCGACCGTCACTTCGACTTTGAAGTCCACTGGCGACTCCGACGTCTCGGTGGCGGTGAAAACATCGAACTGCTTCACTTGCGCGGCGCCGGAAACATCATCGCGCTTTTGCATCCACTTTCGGTACGCGATCAGGCTAGGCGATTCCTTTGCGTCGCCATCAACGGCAAGGATCTCTTGCTGGCGCAGCCCGAGACTCGGCGGCGCGGCCAGCTTCAAAGCCCTTGGATCCCACCAGACCACTGCATGCGTGCCCTCACGCGGCGTGTGCAGGCCGGGCTGCACGGATGGCTCGTCGCTCGAGAAAAAGGGCCGGTCGGCCACCGACGAGCCGCCGAATTTCGGACAACCGAAAGCCCGGCTGGCATGACGATAGCGATCGCGCGCTGGATAGATGGCCTTGTTCAGCGGACCGAGCCAGCCATCCTGCTCTTCATCGCCGATAGCCGGTACCACCAGCAGATCGCGCGCACGAGTTGCGGCGACGTAGGCTACCCGCACTCCTTCGGCGCGCTCGCGTAATCGTTCCTGCGCCTCGTTGTCGCGCAGCTCCCAGGGCGCGCAGCGCAGCAGCCGCGTGGCGCAAAGCCGCTGGCGCGCATCCACGAAGCGATCCGGATCGTGAGCGGCGATGTTAGCGGTCATGTCGGCCAGAATCACGACAGGAAACTCCAGGCCTTTAGCGGAATGGACCGTCATCAGGCGAACGCCCTCGGCGCCTTCTTCGAGCACGGGGGCCTCGGCTGATTCGGCTTTCTCGGCCTGCGCGGCCAGCTCTTCGACGAACCCGCGAAAGGAAATTCCACCGGACATTTCGAAACTGCGCGCCAGATCGGAGACCCTGTAAACATTGGCGAGGACCTGGTGACCGGCCGGCCGTAAGGCGAAACCGGCGTGCGCGCGCGTGGCTTCGAGGAGCGAGTTCACGGTATCGGCGATGGGTCTGCGATTGCGTTGCCGGTTCAGATCGGCCAGCAGGGCGAGAGCATCGGTTAGCGGTTTAAATTCACTCGGGAGATTTTCCGGAAGCTTGCGGAACGGATGCAGGCGGCCGCCCGTCTCATGACGGAATCGCAGCAGGATATGGTCGGGAATCGCAAATAACGAGCCCTTCAATGCCGCGAACACCGAAAGCTCATCCTCGGGCCATTCGATGGCGGTAAGCGCGGCGCGCAGGGTCTCCACCTCTTCGCGGCTATGAAAGGATTTGGAACCGACTAGCAGATGCGGTATTTCTCGATCCTCCAGCGCGCGCACATAATCGCGAGTGATATCGGCGCCCCAGTTGGTGAAGCGGCGAAAAAGAATCGCGATGTGGCGCGCCGAAACGGGGAGGAGCTGCGCTGGATCTTCAGGATCGCGAACCTTCCATCCGCTCTCCCGCAACAGCCAGTCAATGAACGCAACGATCGCTCCGGGCAGACATTCATTAATGGCGAGCTTAGAAATCCGGGTGCTGCCGTACGGCTTTGGCGCGGGCAAGACAACAATGCTGGGTTGGCTTTCGATCGGCGGGGTGTCGCCTTGTAGATGCGAATAGGCGGCCTGCCCGGCGACCGGATCGTCCTGCATCTCGGCATTGAACGCGGCATTGACGCACTCCTGGATGGGACGCAACGCTCGAAAACTGGTGGTGAGCTGGACGATTCCTACCCCACGCGCGGAGAGCGCATCGCGGATGGCGCGGTACAGGACCACATCGGCGCGCCGAAATTTGTAGACCGACTGCTTAGGGTCGCCGACCACGAACAGTTTCCCGGGCTGAGGTGTCGCCTGTAGCCAATCCGACTGCGCGGGATCGTCGGATGCCAGAAGCAGCAAGATCTCGGCTTGTAAAGGATCGGTGTCCTGAAATTCGTCGATGAAGATGTGCGTAAAACGATCTTGCAGATAAGCCCGAACTTCGGCGTTACCGCGAACCAGATCACGGGCCAGGATCAGCAAGTCGACGAAATCGAGTTTGCCGGCGCGGCGCTTGAGCGCGCCGTAGCTCTCCACCAGATCCCACATTTCACCGCGCAGCAGAGCGGCCAGGTCGGCATCGGCGGCGATCTGAAAAGTCTCCAGGTTCTGCATCAACTGCGTGCGCGCCCCGACCACCTGCTCGCGCGGAACCGTCGACGAAAAAAAGCCAGAGCCTTTCTTGGTGTCCTTTTTCAGATCGCGAAGCAGCTTGATTAGAAGGCTTTCGAGCGTATCGTAATCGCGTGACCGGGTGGCCGCTTCGGCGCGATCGATCCAGGTAATCACCCCTTGCGCCGGCCGCAGCGAGCGCGCCAGATTGTCAGTAGGTTTCGGACAGCGCGAAGCCGCTTCAGCGATCAGCTTCACCTGCTCGATCAGTTGATCGATTTGATGATCGCGATCGAAGGGCACTTGACGCCACGGCTCCGGATGGTCGCGCCACTCGATTAGTTTCCAGGCCGCATACTGCAGTTGATCGATGGGAGAGCCGCTATCGAAGGAATCGCGCCAAGCCAGGCGCACCAAAGCGCGGCGCAATGCGGGAGTTCCATCGGCGAGCTTTTTCTGAATCCAGGCGCGAAAGGCGCGTTCGTAGATGCGGGCGGCTTGCTGCTCGGAAAGCTCCTCGAAGGCGGGGTCGACAATCGCTTCGACGGGCCGCTCGCGCAGAATCTGCGCGCAGAAAGAGTGGATGGTGCCGACGGACGCTTCCTCCAAGTGCTCTAACGCGTTTTCGATATTGAGCCGCTCTCTGGCTGTGGCGGCGGTCTCGCGCGCGCGATCCAGTTCCTGGCGGAGGCGCAGCTTCAGCTCGCCGGCCGCCTTGTTGGTAAACGTGACGGCGACGATGTGATCGATGGTCGTGGCCCCACTCGCCAGCACGCTGACGATCCGCGCGACCAGTTCTGTGGTCTTGCCGGTTCCCGCTGAGGCTTCGACCAGCAGACTTTCCGCGAGCGAGTTACGGATTCGCTGGCGCGCCAGCTTGTCGTCCAGTTGGGTTTCGAGCGTGGGCGTCATGGCAGATTCCGGACTTGGACCAGGGCGTCGAGCCGATCCGGCTGCTTGCGTCCAGCACGCTGCTCTTCGTAAGGACCGCAAACGGCCTGATAGTCGCAGAGAACGCAAGCCCCCCGCTGTGGGGCAGCGGGGAGAAAGCCTTCCTCGATAGCATGACTGATGGTCTGAAGCACTCGCTCTATGCGCTGGCGTGATGAGTCATCCAAGGGAATCGTCACCTGCGAAAACTCACCGCGCTGCGTGCAGTAGAATAGCCCCCCCGATTCCACGGGCTGTTCGAGCAACTGTTCGGCGGCCAGAGCATAAAGCAAGGGCTGCAGAATCGACCCACCGCCGACATACTGGGGCCGATTGGCCGGAGCTTTGCCGGTTTTGTGATCGGTGACACGAAGCACATTGCGAGTGGCGTGCCGCTCGATCAGATCGATGGATCCGCGCAAACGAATGTTGTTGAAGATCACCGCTTCGTGCTTGACGCTCCGCGGATCGCGATGTTCGTTATAGGTCAGGCCGAATCCGAGCTCGAAGTGCGTCGGCCGCCAGTCGTACTGCGCATCGCCCACCTGCTTGAGCCAGCCCCGAAGATCGATGCGAAGATCCTCCACTTCGCTTTTCCAGACACGCGGAATCGCCGGCGCGAGTTCGTCTTCGAACCCTTTGGAGACGCGGTCCAGGACGCGATCCGCTATGTCCAGAACCTTTTCGAGGCGCCCGGGCGTTACCGGGAGAAGCTCGGCTTCCTTCAGCGCGCGGAACAACTCGAATTGAACCGCATGGAAGAGCGATCCGCGCGTCAGTGGATCCATCTGCTCGAGCGGCGTCGGAACTTCGCGAGGACGAAGCTGAAAAATCGCCTGCAACAAAAAGCGGTAAGGGCAAGCTGCGAAGTGCTGCAATGCGGAGGGAGAATAACTCCGTTCCGATAGCAGGTGAGCGGCCAGCACCTTGCGCGTCGGTTCATCGGCATTCACGATGCCGTCCGCAACCGACCAGCGGCTTTCCCATCGCATCCAGCGGGTGCGGAGCGACTGGGCCAGATGCGGATTCACCTCCATTAGGTATCGGCCGCTGCCTTTGGTGCGAGCCAGGCGCAGGGACGCCAAGTCGTACTCAGCTGCGTCGATTGCCGTTTCGGGATCCGCCGGAGCCGGCCACTCGAGGCGCGAGGGAGCGCTTTTGGATGCCCGCTTCTCGAATTCGCGGAGCGATGGGAGACGGCCTTCGGCTGCACGAACTACTTCGAGCGCGTAGAACGATGGCACCCGGGCCCGAGCCTGAGTCACATCCATTCGCGGATACGAAACCACCAGCCTGGTCCTAGCCACCGCGGCGGCCGACCGAAGCAGCATGCGTTCCCGCGCGGTGCGCTGCTGCTGTGTGTCGAGTGACGCGGGAAGATTCTCCCGGTACTGGTCCAATAAAAGCGGATCTTCGAGAGCCCGCCGTGGAAACAGCCCTTCGGCCAGACCCGGAAGGAACACGACGTCGAACGCGCGGCCACGAGCCTCGTCGATGGACCCGACAAACACCTGGCCGTAGCGGCGCCTGGCCGGTTCCGTGCGCAGCGTGCCCATTTTCTCGGAAAGCACGTCGTACACTTCATCCAGCGAGACGGGACCTACTTCGCCCATCGGCTCCATTTCACTTAACACCGCGAGAACAGACTCTGGACGTCTCAGCGCCAGGGGAGCAAGTTCGGTTAAACGGTCCAGCCATTCGCCCCACAGCGCGTGGGCTGGCAGCGAACCGAGAATGTCGATCAGAGGCAATGCGAAATGTTCCAGGCACTCCAGCTGATCGATACGGCGCTGGATGTGAGGACGGTGCGATTGATCTTCTCTGTCGAGATCGCGAAGTTGAGCCTGAAGTTCGGCGCGAAGCCCGCGCAGGCGGCGAGCCCAGCGAGCATGGCCACCGATTACCGCTGCGTCAACCAGTAACTTTTCCCATCCGAAAGGAACGGCGAGAGTAGGCTGGTCCTGGTTTGGGACATCCTGGTTTTGGTCGTCCGGGGCCGGAATCTCGGAGCCCGGCGGAGCCGATTGAAAATTCACGAGCACGTCGTCGGGTGGCACCCACTGAGGAGGCCGCTTCACGGGCGCGCCCCTTTCGTCGACCGGTGCCATCTGCCCCAGAGACAAATACTCCGCGAAACGGGATGCTGAGCAGCCTTCGCCGGCACACGCGAGCAGCGCGAGGAACGCCCGGCCAGCCGGATCGGGACGCGCGGCCCCGCGGCTGAAGTAGCCGGGAATCGCCGCCCGGCGCAAAGCCTCTTCGACCTGAGCCTGGTACTGCTCCACATTGCGAAGCAGAATGGCCGTTCGATCGAAGGGAATCCCTTGTTCGGCGAGCCGGCGGATTCGCCGCGCAATTTCCACGCATTCCGAGCTTTCGCCAGGCGCCGAGAAAAGCAGATCCGCGTCGGGCGGCGCTTGAGGCGGCTGCTGAGACGAGAACAGCCATGTCCGGACGCGATCCAGTGTGGCGCTAGGGTCCGATTCGTCGATATCTTCGACGGACGTTCCTTCGACGGACGTTCCTTCGACGGACGTTCCAAGGATGCGCTGCAGCGCTTGAAGCGCGCGATCGTCATCAGTAATGGCCGCGGCGAAAACATCGGATGATTTCTCAACCAGGGCTGAGAAGAGTTTTTCGTGACTGAGCGATTCGATGGCGGGACCGAGCAGTACCAGCGGCAGGCCGGAAAATCGATGCGTTCCGCCCACCGCTTCTTCGGTCGCGAACCCTAGCAGCATCGACAGATCGGCCAACGATCTTTCGGCGAGTTCCCTCTGGTAGCGATTCATTAAACTCGCGAGATCAGCACCAGGCGGGCCGGTGGCGGCGAGATGACGGATCTCAACGCCTTCGAGCCGAAGCTCGGAGATGGTCTTGGCTGCGGCGCGCGGAAATCCGGGCGTTTGAGCGACCGGCGCAAAATAACGCAGCTCGTTGGCATGACTGGCCGCGTGGACGATTCGATTGGCCAGCGCCTCGGTGCCGAGCTGGCTGATGGGAACCAGCTTTTCTTGAGCTAAGGATCGCGCCGCCAATTGCGCTGCAAGCTGGGTGATCGTCAGCGCATGGATACCCTGGCAGCCGCGCTCGAAAGCGGTGAGTGCGAGTTCGTTGGCCGCGGCGCGGGTAGGAGCCAGGACTAGAATCTCGCCGCGCCGGGAGTTTTCAGAAAGGAAAATGACGGCTCGATCGAGAAGCCGGGCGTTGGAGCGGGAACGGATCAGTGCGCGCTGGGCCACAAACAATTATATTGTCCGGTCTCACTGCGTGCCGGTTATAAGTTCAGTTCCCAAGTCTCGCCGACCAGGTCGTAACCGAATTCGCGATGGCGTACCTGCTTCACGAGTTGATAACCGGCCTTCTTATACATGTGCCTGGCGGCGTGCAGAATGGATTGCGTCCACAGAGTAATCTTCTTGTAGCCGGCCTGCCGCGCAAAGCGAGCGCACTCGTCCACCAGGCGATTGCCGATCCCCAGTCCTCGGGCCGACGGTTCCACTAGCAGCAGCCGAAGCCTTGCGACTCGTTCGGATTCGCGAACCAGGAAGACGGACCCGACGATTCCGCCATCTTTTTCAGCGATCCAGCAGCGCTCCCGCCGGGGGTCGAACTTGTGGATGAACTTGGCGGCAATCTCCGCCACCAGCGCCTCGAATCGCTCGTCCCATCCGTATTCCTGCGCGTACAACGCAGCATGCCGATGAATCACCCAGCCCATGTCGCCAGGCTGATGAGGACGCAAAAGATAGGGCGTTTTCGGCTGCACCTGCACACCCAACAGCCGTTCGATAGTGTGCATTGCTTCTATCAACCGAGCCTGGTCACCCGGCGAAAGGCGTCCGATCAAGGCCTCGATCTGGGTTTGCGTTTTTGAGTCAAGCTGCGCAAAGACCGCCTTGCCCTTTTGGGAAAGCGTCAAGTACTTTTGCCGCGCATCGCTCGCCGATGGCTTTCGCACCAGGAATCCCTGTTTGCGGAACCCAAGCAGAATGCGGCTGAGATAGCCGGAATCGAGTTCAAGCTCTTTCGATAGATCGGCAGCGGTGACCCCCTCGCGCTGGGCAAGCTCGTACAGAACTCTTACCTGGCTGAGCGAGAAAGCGCTCTGCAGATAGCCATTGCGCAACAGACCAATCTGCTTGGTGTAGAAACGATTGAAGCCGCGCACGGAAGCAACGCGAGCGCTGGAGCCAGCCGCTGACGCCATGCTGACATTGTCAACCAGATAGTTGACTCTGTCAACTTACTCCCGGCGGAGAGCGATCATCGGATCCACGCGCGTAGCGCGCAGAAAAGGAAAATCAGCCGCGGACGGCGAACACTGAGCCGATGAATCCTCCCACCGCGCCGCCAGAGTCCAGGCCGCAAGCACGCGAAAGGATTAGCTTACTGATAGCCCGCGGAGTCGCGCCGAGAGCCATGCGCACGCCCGATCTCCTGGGTTCTTTGCCCAACCAGAAACGACATCACTCCATACAACCCGATGAGAAGCGTCTCCTCCGGTTAGTGTGACATTTCAAAGCCTGCCACGCTCGCGGCCAGTACTCCCGCCACGGCTTGGACTACGCGCTCAACATCTTCGTCCGACGTTTGCCAGTTGCAAACGCTCACGCGCATGGCTCGCCTTCCGCGCCACGTGGTTCCACCGAACACCGCTTCGCCGGTAGCGCAGATCGCTTCGATGACCTTGTCGGTGCGCCGATCATGATCCGGGTCCGTCGCACCCGGCCTTGGATCGAGAAATCGCACCAGGCCTTGGTTGATGGTTGGCTCCCATAACACCTCCGCCCCCGGCAGGTCACCGATTCGCGTCACCAGGGAATGCGCGTGCTTACAACAACGCTCCACCAAGCCGGCCAGTCCCTTGCGGCCCAACTGGCGCAGCGCGGCATAAGTGGGAAATGCCCGCGCCCGACGCGACCATTCCGGAGTCCAGTCCATCTGATCGCGCGCGTTGGCGTCATGTATAAGATAAGGCGCGCGGTGCGCCATCGAAGCGCGTTGCGCCCCGGCATGCGCGACGAATGCGTAGCCGCAATCGTACGGGACATTGAGCCACTTGTGTCCATCGGTAGCCCAGGAATCGGCTTGTCCGGCGCCGCTCGCCAGATGCGCGTAACGCGGACTCGCGGCCGCCCACAGACCGATCGCCCCATCCACGTGAACCCAAGCGGCATACTGCCGGGCAATCGTGACGATTGTCTCGAACGGATCATAAGCGCCGGTGTTGATTTCCCCCGCCTGCGTGAGGACGATAGTGGGCATATCCGGACCGGACGCGAGCGCCTGTTCCAGAGCGTCAGTGCGCAGACGGCCCTCGGCATCGGTCGGCAAGTCGACGATCTGATCGAGGCCCAGCCCCAGGAGGCGAATCGCGCGCGCCGTGGACCCATGCCGATCCTGGCCCGATAGGATGCGAATCGGAGGTGCACCAAATAGACCACGCTGTTCCACATCCCAGCCCCGCTTGGCGAGGATCGCGTGGCGTGCCGCGGCAAGACAGGTCACGTGAGCCATCTGGCATCCGGTCACCAGGGCGAAACCCGCAGCCGCCGGGATCCCAAAGATTTCTTTGAGCCACCCGCCTACGGCTTCTTCTACGATGGCAGCCGCCGGACCGGTGGCATAGAGGACCGCGTTCTGATCCCATGCGGAGGCTAACCAGTCGGCCGCGAGTGCGGCGGGAAGCGATCCGCCGATAACTCCCGCGAAATAGCGCCCGCCCGCCGAACCGATGATGCCGCCCGCGACGTCGTTCGCCAATTCCGCGATTACCTGCTGCGGCGCGATGCCATCATCCGCCAGCGGCTTGCGGATCCGGTTGCGCAGCGTCTCAAGGCTGGCCGTAGCCGCCACCGGACGGCTATCCAGGTTCTCCAGATGGTCGATGGAATGTCTAAACGCCGCGTCGAGACTGTCGCGAAATGGGCTGTCAAGGTTGGCCACCTCATCAGTGTAGGACGGCTCGTGCACGGCAGGCTATCCGAAGTTTGCGGTCATATTGTGACACCACACGTGAACACCACGAACCGGGGGACCTGTGCCACATTAGTATTAATGCGGCCACCTGAAATATCCGAATATCAGTCTTACTATCGAAAATACGTCTCGCTCGTTCAGGGCGACGATCTAACTGAGATTTTGGATCAACAGCTCACCGATTCGTTAGCCACGCTGTGCCGGATCTCCGAGGCGAAGTCGCTCCATCGCTATGACACCGGCAAGTGGAGCATCAAGGAAGTCCTCGGCCACCTTATCGATAGCGAGCGCGTTTTCACCTACCGGGCGCTGCGCTTCGCCCGCAACGATCATACGCCGTTGCCGGGTTTCGACCAGGATCCCTACGTCATTGCGGCCGGTTTCGACGAACGGCCCTGGAGCGAATTGGTGGCGGAATTCGAACATGTTCGCCGCGCGACGATCCTGTTCTTTCGTGGTTTGAGGCCCGAGGCGGAGCAGCGTTTCGGTGTCGCTAATAATGCCCCAATCACGGTTCGTGCGCTCGGGTATGTCATCGCCGGGCATGAGCTGCATCACCTGGGGATCTTGCGCGAAAAGTATCTTTGAGCGTGCGCCGCCATCCACTCCTTAGTACGCTGGTATTAACCGCCGATGGACGAAAAGACAATCCTGGTGAAGCTGCGCGAGATTTGTCTCGCCCTGCCGAAAACAAGCGAAACCACGACTTTTGGTCATCCTACTTTTCAAGTGGGGACCAAGACGTTCACCGTCCTGGAGACATACAAGGGTGAATTGTCGATCTGCGTCAAAGTCGGCAAGAACATGCAGCCCGTCTTTCTGGAGGATACCCGCTTCTACCGGACACCCTACGTCGGCCAGCACGGCTGGGTCTCGCTGCGCGCCAGAACCAAACTGAATTGGAACGAGATTGGCGAACTCGTCCGCGGGAGCTATGAGCTGGTGAAAACCAACAAGAGGCGGCGGTGAATCCGGAACGCGCCAGCCGGGCGATCGCCGTTACCAGCATGCTCGCGAGCGCCGGACTATCGGCGGCTAAGATTATCGTCGGCCTGCATGCTAACTCCACCGCGGTGGTGTCCGACGGTCTGGAATCGGCGGGTGATGTATTGGCATCCGGGCTGGCGCTGTTCGGGCTGGTTCTGGCAGCGAAACCTCCGGACACGGAACATCCATACGGACATGGCCGGGTAGAAATCCTGAGCGCGCTTATCGTGGGCATGATGCTGACCGCCAGTGGATCGTTGATCTCCTTTCGATCGCTCGAACGCGTGCGCGAGTTGCAGCACACGCCCGCCGCGTTTGGGATTTGGCCGCTGGTGGCGTCGATCGTCGTGAAGAGCATTATGAGTTTGATGAAGCGGCGCTATGGCCGGAAGATACGCAGCTCCGCGCTCCAGGCGGACGCCTGGAACGACACGGTGGACATACTTTCCGGGAGCACCGCTTTGGCCGCTCTGGGTCTTACGCTTTATAATCCCGTGAAGTTCAGCGCCGCCGATCACCTGGGAGGCGCGGCGGTAGGAATCATCGTGATTTTCTTGGGCGTTCGCGTGGTGCGCGACACTACCTTGCAATTGATGGACACCATGCCCGAGCCCGCGGAGATGGACCGTATCCGTCAAGTGGGCGTAAGCGTTCCAGGAGCGCTCGGCATCGAGAAATGCTACGCGCGCAAGACCGGCTTGCAATGGCACGTGGATTTGCATCTGGAAGTTGACCCGGCCATGAGCGTCTACGAATCGCACGAGATCGCCACCCAGGTTCGAATCCGCATTAAAGAGGAGCTGGATTGGGTAGCGGATGTTTTGGTCCACGTCGAGCCGCATCTGATGGCTACAATTTCTAACAGGACGCATGGAAAACCGTGAAATCGCGCGCGTGCTGGCGGAGACGGCCGACCTGATGGAGGTGGCCGCCGAGGACGGCTTCCGAATCCGCAGCTACCGCAACGCCGCATCGGTGATTGAAGGCTACCCCGAACGCATCGAGGATATCCTATGCAACCCCGAGCGCAAGATCACCGATATTCCAGGCATCGGTAAAGGCATCGCGGGCGCGTTAGGAGAAATCTGCAAGCGTGGATCTTTCGACAAACGCGACCTTCTGTTGAAACAGTTCCCGCCAACGGTTCTCGAGCTGCTGCGAATACAGGGGCTCGGGCCCAAGGGCATCGCACTGCTCTGGGAGCACCATAAAGTAGCGACTATCGATGATCTGGAGCGGATCTGCAAAGAGCAGAAGTTGCGCGAGCTGCCGCGCATGGGCGCGAAACTCGAAGAAAAGGTTCTGAAGTCGATCGCGCAATACCGGCAGCGCACCGGCCGGTTCCTGATGAGCTTCGGCAAGAGAACGGCCGACGAGATAATTCCATATCTCTCAGAAGGCGGCGGCCTCGAGCAAATCGCGGCGGCTGGAAGCTTGCGGCGCGGCAAAGACACCATCGGCGATCTGGATCTGCTCGCTACCGGCCCCGGCGCCGCGGATGCGCTGGAGCGTTTCGTCGCTCACCCCAAAGCGCATGCCGTGCTTGGCAAAGGACCCAACAAGGCCAGCATCCAATATGGGCTCGAGGGTCTGCAGGTGGATCTCCGCGCGCTGCCCCATGAAAGTTACGGCGCGGCCATGCAGTATTTCACCGGAAGTAAAGAGCACAACATTGTCCTGCGAAGCCGCGCTTTGAAGCTGGGCCTCACATTGAACGAGTACGGCCTGTTTCGCGTCGAAAATGAAGAGCGCGTGGCGGGCGAGACCGAGGAGCAAGTGTACGCGCAACTCGGCCTGGCATGGATTCCACCTGAACTGCGCGAAAACTGCGGCGAGATCGAGGCTGCGCTGGAGGGGCGGTTACCCAGGCTCATTGAACTTTCCGATATCCACGGCGATCTGCATATGCATACGGTCGAGACGGATGGCCGCGCGACGTTGGAAGAAATGGCCGAAGCCGCACGCGCGCTGGGCTACCAATACATCGCGATCACCGATCATTCGAAGGCGCTCGCCATGGCCAACGGGCTGGACGAGAAACGCGCCGTCGACTTCGCAAAACACGTTCGCGAATTGAATCAGAAGGGGCTGGGCATTCGGATCTTCTCCGGCTTGGAGTGCGATATCCGGCGCGACGGTGAGATGGATCTTGCCGAAGACGCGCTGGCGGAGCTGGATATCGTCATAGGCAGCGTGCACAGCCACATGACTCTGGAAGCATCCGAGATGACCGATCGCCTGATGCGCGCGCTCGAATCTCCGAACATTCGCGTGATGGGCCATCCCACCGGGCGTATGCTTCTCAATCGCGATCCCTTCCCTTTCGATTTCGAACGCGTGGCTGCCGAGGCCGCCCGGCGCAATGTATATCTGGAAATCAACGGCAGCCCGGAACGGCTCGATCTGAGCAGCTCCATGATTCGAACCGCGAAGGGATTGGGCGCGAAGTTTACTATTTCAACCGACTCGCACCAGACCAAGCACCTCCGCCCTAACATGCAGTACGGCGTCATCACGGCGCGGCGTGGCTGGCTGGAAGCGGGCGACGTATTGAACGCGCTGCCGCTTGAACAGTTCGCCGGCGCCATCCGAAAATCATGAAACTCATCTCGTCTATCCAAAAATATAAAAATGATTTGTTTTCTGTTTCCGAGGAGCATGTGGTCGATCCGAGCGGCTTCGAGATCAAGCGGGCTATCGTGCATCACAATGGCTCGGTCGTGATGATGGCCGTGGACGATCGCAAGCGCATCCTTCTGGTGCGTCAATATCGCCTGCCGGCCCGCAGCTATTTGTGGGAACTGCCGGCCGGGCGCCTCGACAAAGGCGAAACTCCGCTACAAGCCGCCAAACGCGAGCTCACCGAGGAGACTGGCTATCGCGCCAAACAGTGGAAGAAGCTGGTTATGTTTTATCCGAGCCCGGGCTACGTAGCCGAGAAAATGACGATTTTTCTTGCGACCGGCCTGACCGAAGGCCAAGCCCAGCCGATGGAAGACGAGCGCATCGAAACGCGCTGGTTCACTGCCAAGGAAATCGAGGAAGGGATTGATTCCGGCAAGATCGTCGACGGCAAAACGATGATTGGCTATCGCCAGTGGAAACGATTGATCCGGTAACCTTACGGGGCGCTAGAGCTCTCTCCACGTTTCATTTTGCGGCCGCCGTCTGTTTCTCCAGTTCCGAACGGAATGTCTTTTCACGCTCGTCGACGTATCGCTTGTAGCCGTCCGGATCGATAAAAGGATTCGCGCCGCCTTTGCCCATGCGCGCGAATTTCTCCTCCAGGCCGTAGTAGTTTCCGTGAGCGCCCAGAAACACATCGCAAGGCAGTGACTTCAGCACGCGGAACATGCGCGCGTAATCATCCGCGATCTGCGGATAGAGCGCATTGTTCACCAGTTTATACCCGTCGTTCACATTCGGACTGCCGACGATCACCACGTCGTACGCCTTCCCCCCGTCGCGGGCTTTCATGGTCCAGGTGGTGCAACCTTTGGTATGCCCAGGCGTGAGGTGGGCCGTCAACACCGCGTCGCCAAGTTTCACTTGATCGCCATCATGCAGCACTCGGTCCACCTTCATCGGCTTAAAGAGAGTATCGGGCGTCTTGCCGTATTGAAAATCGTCCTTGCCGCCGCTTTCGATCTCGGCGACGTCCTGCTGCATCACCATGTACTTGGCGCCGGTCAATTCTTTGACCTGGAAACTGCCGGCGCAATGATCGAAGTGCGCGTGGCTGATCAGCAGGATCTTTACATCCTGAAAACGAAAGCCCAGTTTTTCCACGCTGGCTCGGATGAGCGGCACGGAGCTTTCGAGACTGCTATTAATGAGGATGCTGCCCTGAGGCGTCGTGACCAGATAGGACGCCAGCCCTTTGGTGCCGACGTAGTAGATATTGCCGATGACGCGATGCGGCGGAAAAGGCTGATCCCAATCGCTATTGGCTTGAGCGAATAAGAGCGTGGGCAGCAAAAATAATAGCGGTCGCCAAAACATACGAAGCAGTATCTCACACCGCCCGGCTGCAAGACGGGTGTGGCGGCGCAGTATCGGGTTAGCCCGTATTCGCGCTCAGAAAATAATCTCGCATGAGGGCCAGCGCCTTCGAACGATGGCTCACCTTCATTTTCTCCGCGAGCGGCGCTTCCCCGAATGTGCAGCCGAACGGCGGGTAGTAAAAAAGCGGATCGTAGCCGAATCCGTTGGCGCCGCGCTCTTGTTCGACTAGTTGGCCGGCCACTTGGCCGCGAAACGTGCGGACCAGACGACCCGATTGCGCGAGTGCCACGACGCAGATAAACCGAGCGGAGCGGTCGGAAACGCCGCGCATTCGATCGAGTAGCAGGCGATTGTTGGCGTCGTCGGTAGCGCCAAGCCCCGCGTATCGCGCCGAATAAACACCTGGCGCTCCCTCCAGTGCGTCCACCGCCAGTCCCGAATCGTCGACAAACACAAATTCATCGCAATGTTTGGAATAATACAGCGCTTTTTGAATCGCGTTGTCTTCGAAGGTCGAGCCGGTCTCTTCGCAGGGAGGAATAGAGTCGAGACCGGGAAGAGGCTCGACCGCAAACCAATCAGCCAGGGCCAGTTGGAATTCGCGCAGCTTCCCTGGATTGGTTGTGGCGCAGTACAGGCGCAACTCAGGCCTCCAGCGCCTGCTTCTGAATCGCGACCAGTTCCAGGACGCCGTGCCTCGCCAACTCGATCAGCCGGCCCATCTGGCTGTCGTCAAACGGCGTCTTCTCGGCCGTGGCCTGCAGTTCGACGAAGCGGCCGGCGCCGGTCATCACCACATTCATGTCCACGTCAGCCTTCGAATCCTCGTCGTAGCAAAGATCGATCATCGGCACGCCGCCGACGATTCCGACGCTGGTCGCAGCCATGTGATCCCTAACCGGTAGCGCTTTCAACGCGCCGAATTGAACCAACTGCTGAAGCGCGAGCACCAGAGCTACGTACGCGCCTGTGATCGCGGCCGTGCGGGTTCCGCCGTCGGCCTGCAGGACGTCGCAATCGACGATGATAGTGCGATCGCCGAGCGCGGTCATGTCCACCACCGATCTTAAGGAGCGGCCGATTAAGCGCTGGATTTCTTGCGTGCGGCCGGACGGATGACCCCTGGTAACTTCCCGCGGCGTGCGGCTGGCGGTGGCGCGCGGAAGCATCGCATATTCGGCCGTAACCCAACCGCGGCCGCTGCCCCGCAGGAACGCCGGAACTGTTTCTTCAATCGAGGCGGCGCACAGCACGCGCGTATTGCCGACCTCGATCAGCGCCGAGCCTTCCGCGGTCATCAGGTATTTCGTTGTCATCCGAACCGGACGCATCTGATCGGGAAGTCGATTATCGATTCTCATGAAGTGCTGGATTGCAGTGAAAAGTAGAAAAGTAAACACATAATCACGATTCCCAGGATAACGATCACCAGGCAGGGGATTGCGCTACGTGCGGATTTCGCCGGCGCCTTTTTGCCACCGGCGGGCTTAAACTTGGCCATGAAACTCCAGTGTAACTGCCGGAGCATCAGACGAGGCCAACATAACCAATCTTCACGTCGATCTCATCGGCATAGTGAATTAGCGGTTGACCTTCCGGAGCTGGCAGTCCGGCAGTCTCAATGAGGTTCTGATCCAGCGTCACCACAGCGGCATAAGCGAGCGGCCACTGCTTATGTTCGATCTGCGCATAACCGAGGCGCCCGCGCACCAGCGTGTAAAGCCGATAACGCGCGGTCAGGAAGTGATCGCGCTCGCCGAGATCTTCGGCTGCTATGAGCCGGCCGGGTTTCACCACGATATCCGAGATCACGCTGGCTGAATGCGGCCTCTTCCGGCGGCTCCGATAGTGAATCGTCCCGTCTTCGGATGTCACGGCCATCTTCGCCCAAAAATAAGGCAAATGGTACGCTGCGCGCGCTCCGAGCACTGCGGCCAAACGAGCGGCATCTAGCGAGAAGAACCAGACCGCGCGGCTGCCATCCGGACCAATGACATAAGTGCGCACGTTCGTTTCAGGAAAATGGGGAATCCCTCGTAGGTTGTGAATCTCGAACGGGACCAGCCCTATCCAGGCCGCGCCGTCGAAGGTATCGAGCACCAGGCCGGGCGGCAGGAGCGGCTGGACCAGCGCGGGCTCGTAAGGCCAATGCAGAAATGTAAGACGTCGCCAGGTCTGCGACATCGCTATACGCGCGATCGGTTGAGGCGCCCCTGGGGTTATCGGCCGAACTTCAATCCGGCTTGCCGTAGCCGCCTCCGCCCGGAGATTCGATGCGCAGAATGTCGCCGGGTTCCACCTCAAATCTGGCCTTGCCTGGGATCGCGGTAACACGCTTCCCGTGAAACAGCAGATTCTTCCCGGGCCTTCCGGATTCGCCGCCATGCAGCCCATATGGACCTCGCAGCCGACGATCGGAAAGGATCGTCACCTGTGCCGGCGTCAGAAATTCGTATTCACGAATGATGCCGTCTCCGCCTCGGTGCTTGCCGCGGCCTCCTGAGCCGAAGCGTATGCGGTAGCCACGAATACGCAGCGGATACTGGTGCTCGAAAGCTTCCACCGGCGTGTTCCAACTGTTGGTCATGTGGGTGTGTGTGGCGCTTGGGCCATCCGATATCGCGGAAGCGCCCATGCCACCCGCAATGGTCTCGTAGTAGGCGAACGCCTGGCGGCGGATGGAATCATTACCGCCGAACGTGATGTTGTTCATGGTCCCCGAGCTGGCCGCGGGAATGAGCGCGGGCACGGCTTTGGAAAGTGCCCCTAGCACTACGTCGGTGATGCGCTGCGACGTCTCGACATTGCCGGCAGCCATCGCTGAAGGCGGGTTCGCGCTGACCACAGATCCCGAGGGCGCGATCACTTCGAGCGGCCGCATCACACCCGCTGTGTATGGAATCTCCTCGCGCACCAGGCAGCGGAATACGTACGTACTTGCCGAAACAGCCACGGCATAATTGGCATTTACGGAGCCTTCGGTTTGAGGATCGGAGCCCGTGAAATCGATGGTCGCGCGCTCCCCATGAATAGTCACCGTGACGGCGACTTTCACCCGGCGGTCCGTTATCCCGTCGCTATCCAGCGCGTCTTCGAAACGATATTTTCCGCGCGGGAGCCGACCGATAGCCGCTCGCATCATACGCTCGCTGTAATCCTTGAGCGCCGTCATATTGCGGCGAACGGTCGCCATTCCGTACTTGCGTACCAAGTCATGAAGACGTTGCTCGCCGCGCCGGATGGCCATGCACTGCGCCAGCAAGTCGCCTTCGCGTTCGACAGGCGTGCGAACGTTCGCCAGGATCAGGTCCAGCAGCGGGCGATCGAATCGGCCGCGCCGCGCCAGCAAGATCGGGGGAATACGAATGCCTTCCTGATAAATTTCGCGCGCCAGAGGCATGGAACCTGGGCTCATGCCGCCGACGTCGGCGTGATGCGCCCGATTGGCGACGTAGAAGGCGGGTTTTCGGTCGCCCCGGACAAAGATCGCCGAAACCGCTGTGATATCGGGCAGATGCGTTCCACCGCGGAAAGGATCGTTCAAGATGGCGACGTCGCCCGCTTCCAGATCGAAGGCCTCGGTCGCGTGACGCACTGACAACGGCATCGCGCCCAAATGCACCGGCATGTGATCGCCCATCGCGACAGTCTCGCCTTCGGCATCGTAAACCGCGCAAGAATAGTCGCGTCGTTCTTTGATGTTGGCCGAATAGGAAGTTTTCCTCAGCACCGCGCCCATTTCCTCCGCGATGGAGACCAGCAGATGGCGGAATAGTTCAAGCTCGATCGGATCCGGTTTCATTGTTTGCAAGATCCGACATGCACCAGGAAGCTGGCCACCTTTTGCCAGCGCTGCCCTTCCGGCTTCTCGATCGCGTAGCTCTTAGTGGAAGAATCGGCTCGGATCCGCCAGCCGCCCGTACCGGCGTCTTTGGTCTTGGGAAAACGGATGGGATCGGCGCTGGCCTGCTTGAGCGACCAACTCTCGCCTCCGGTCCGAGTCTCATACAGCTCGTGAACATTGGATTCCAGGCGGGCGTCCACCAGCATAGTTCCTTCCTGCGGCGAATCGAACCAAAAGCGCTCGATGACGCCCAAGCGGCTATCTTCATAAATTGCTCGTTGATGCCAGGTCTTGCCCCCATCCGTGGTTAAAAGCAAAAACGGATCGCGTGGAGCGCCCTGCAAATTCGCGCCGGAAATCCAGCCATTTTGGAAATCGATGAACTGAATCTGGTCAAGTCCGGCGGAACGAATACGCGGATGCGGCTCGCTCCAGCTATGGCCGGCGTCTTCTGTCGCGAGCAGAACGGAGTAAATGGTTATGGTTGGCGTATGCAGATTCCCAGCTACAAAAAGTTTATTGCCAACGGCTTCTATATTGGCTAGCTCCAGATAAACGGGACAGGGCTCGTCCTCTGGACAGGCCAGTCCGGAAGCTTGCATATCGGCGTCCGTGCATTCGAATGCAATATGCATCGGCTTGCCGATGTTCTCGAGCGAGCCTTGCGCTTGAGCGAAAATGGCCAAGGCCGAAAGCAGACCTATCGGTCGAAACACAGATTTATGTTACCGGATTGCCGCCGTTAGCATCATTAAACAACCATGCTTCAACTGAGTACCCGCTTGAAAGAACTGATTGTACGCAGCCAACGCGATTTTAGTGGAATTAGCGAAGTCGATGCCGCCGTTCCCGTCACCGATGGCGGTTGGTCGCGCAAGCAAATTCTCGGTCACTTGATCGATTCGGCGTCCAACAACCATCAGCGCTTCGTTCGCGCCCAGCTTCAAGATGAGCTGCGCTGGCCGGGATACGATCAGCCTGGCTGCGTGCGCGTGCAGCGATATCAGGACACCCGATGGGTCGATTTGCTGGAGTTTTGGGCGGCTTACAATCGTTTCCTCGCCCACGTATTGGCCAGCGTGCCGGAAGAGAAACGGCACACGCAGTGCTGGATCGGAGACAATCCGGCCATGACGCTCGAAGAATTGGCTGCGGATTACCTCACCCATCTGGAACACCACCTCAATCAGATTCGGCTCAATCAGAGCCGGGTGAAAACTTGATCCCCTGAGCGAGCGGTAACTCATTCGACCAATTAACGGTCACGGTTTGGCGCCGCATGTAAGCCTTCCAGGCATCGCTGCCGGACTCGCGCCCGCCGCCGGTATCTTTCTCCCCGCCGAACGCTCCGCCGATCTCCGCGCCGCTGGTCCCGATATTGATGTTGGCGATTCCGCAATCGCTGCCGCGCGCGCTCAGGAATATTTCGTACGAGATCAAATTCGTGCTGAACATCGCCGAGGACAAGCCCTGAGGAACATCGTTGTGCCATGCCAGCACCTGATCCAGCGAATCAAATTCGATCAGGTAAAGAATAGGCGCGAAGACCTCTTGCTTCAGGATCGGCATCTCTGGGCGCGCCTTGACCAGCGCCGGTTGGACGAAACATCCACCTAATTCCTGGCCGCCGAAAATGATCTCGCCGCCTTCGCCCCTGATTCGTTCGAGTGCCGCGCGCATCGCGTCTACCGCCGTCCGATCAATGAGCGGACCCATGAGCGTCGATTCGTCCAGCGGGTTGCCGATGGAAATCTGTGCGTAAGCGGCCTTGAGCTTCTCAGTCATCGGGCCGGCAACGTCGCGCTGAAGAAATAGTCGCCGCAGGCTCGTGCAGCGCTGGCCCGCTGTTCCGGCCGCGCCAAACAGAACGGCTCGCAGCGCCAGATCGAGATTGGCATCGTTCATCACGATCACGCCGTTGTTGCCGCCGAGTTCCAACAGCGTGCGGCCGAGCCGGCGCCCGACGGTTTCGGCGACGATGCGCCCCATGCGGCACGATCCGGTGGCGCTGACCAGCGGAATGCGGGGATCTTCGAGCAGGCGCTGGCCGACCACCGAATCCTCCCCGACGATGAGGCTGAAGACGCCGCGCCAGCCGTGGCGCTCAAGCACTCGGTCGCAGATTTTCTGCACCGCAATTGCAGTCAGCGGCGTTTTCAGGGACGGTTTCCAAAGAACGCAATCGCCGCACACCGCCGCCAGCAGCGCATTCCAGGACCAGACGGCCACCGGGAAGTTGAACGCCGAAATGACGCCGACGACGCCTAGCGGATGCCACTGTTCGTACATGCGGTGCTGCGGGCGTTCGCTCGGCATGGTGAGACCGTAGAGCTGCCGCGACAGGCCGACCGCGAAATCCGCGACGTCGATCATTTCCTGGACTTCGCCTTTGCCTTCCGCCAGGATCTTGCCCATTTCCAGCGTGACCAGCGTCCCGAGATCGTCCTTGAAATGCCGCAGTTCGTCGCCGATCTCCCGTACGATCTGCCCGCGTTTAGGAGCCGGAACCATGCGCCAGCGCGCGAAAACTTCGACGGCTTCGGAGACCACCTGGTCGTAATCCTTTGCGGTTGCCAAACGGACGCGGGCAATCTCCTGGCCGTCCGAGGGATTGACGGACGCAAGCGTGGCACCCTCGCCAATTCCCATCCACTCGCGGCCGCACGCGCCGGAATTGACAGGCTCGATACCCAGACGTTCCAAAACAGGACTTACCGTTATTGTGCCAGCCATCCAAAACCTTCCGTTCCGGTTGCGAAGCGCCGGCCGGCCTGAATCACCGCGCGGCCGATCCGGGCGGTCACCTCGGCTTGAAACTCCGGTTCCAGCCAGGCGGAAAAGTCATGCCGGCGGCTGATTCCAAAAGCGGCTTCGCGAGTTGTCGCTCCGCGCGGCTTCGAAGCGCGTATATGCAGTGGATCGCCGATAATGTCCGAACAAGTGGCATCCAGAGCCAGCGCGGCCAACTCCTCCGGATCGCAGGGCAAGAGCGGCGCAAGGGTCGCGAAGGTTTGGATGCCGGAATCGCGAAGCCGGCGGACAGTCTCGATGCGCTGCGAAATCGTCGCGCAATGCGGCTCATAAAGCTTTCGGATTTCCTCGCGATTAGTGGTGATCGAAAAGCTCACGCGCAGCGAAGTGTAGCGGGAAAGCTCGGCCAGTTTGTCGAGGTCGCGAAGAATTAACCGCCCGCGGGTTTGGATCACGAAAATCTTAGGCGGATGCGCGCACAGCTCATCGAAAATTTGCGGCATCAGCCGTTGAGTCTCCTCGGCAGGCTGATAAGGGTCCACCAGCGGAGAACAATAGATCACTTGATTGGTGCGGAGCTCGCGGCGCAGCAACCTCGCGGCGTTGCGCTTAAAGGTGGTGCCCTGACCCCAGTGCGACCAGTCGTGCGGCTTCAGGCCGCCGTATACCCGCATGGTTGGAACATAACAGTAGCTGCATCCGAACGTGCAATTTCGCGCCGGGGTCAGCGAGTGGGTAAAACCAGCCTCCGCGATGAAGCCCGAAGTCGGGCTCAGAATGCGGCGCGCCTCGGCTTCAAGAACTTGAAACGGCATTGGTAGCTAATAATTTCCGCCGCAGGAAATCCAATGCGGTGTTGGTGGAAAACGCCCGGACGCGGTCGCGGTCGGCCGGGAACATGATGCGCCGCACCTCGGTCTCGCGAGGAGTAGCGAGGCCGATGAAAACCAGTCCGACCTTTTCGCCATCCGGCCCGGCATAGCCCGTCATCGAAACTGCGTAATCGGAGCCGGTGCGTTCTCTGGCGCCTTCGGCCATCGCGATGGCGACTGGTTCGCTGACCGCGCTGTGCTCGGCGAGCATTTCCGGCGGCACGCCCAGCAGCTTGGTTTTCATCTCGTTCGAGTAAACGACGAAGCCCCCCCGAAAATAATCCGAGCTGGAAGGAACCGCTGTGATGCGGCCGCCCAGCAGGCCGCCGGTCACGCTCTCGGCAACGCTCAATGACGCATGCCGGGCGCGCAACAGGTCGCCAACCACTTGCTCGAGCGAATCGCCATTGCGTGAATAGATCCGGTCGCCCAGCAGCGGCTCAATCTCGGCACAGGCTTGCTCCAGAACGCTCTCGGCCTCGTTCGCCGATGCGCAGCGCGCGCGCAGATGAATATGGATCTCGCCGGATACTGCCAAAATCGTAGTCGCGATATTCGTGTAGCGGGTATAAACCGGCGAAATCAACTGATCCAGTTCCGATTCGGTCATGCCGACTGAACGGAAAAACCGGGTCCGGATCACCTGCGGTGGCAGGAATTTCTCAAGCCGCGGGAGGCACTGCTTCTCGAACATGGCCTTCAATTCGTTGGGCGGCCCTGGAAGCAGCATCAACACCACGCCGTTGTGCGCGATCCACTGGCCGGGCGCGGTGCCCCGGTCGTTTGGCAGCATCTCGGCTCCCTCGATGATGTACGCCTGACGACGATTAATCTCAGCCATTTTGCGGCCATAACGCCGCAATCGCTCTTCGATCTGGTCGGAAATTTCCTGATGGAAGTTCATCGAGCGGCCCAGCGCCGCGGCCACTGCATCGCGCGTAAGATCGTCTTCGGTTGGCCCCAGGCCGCCGGTCAGCACCATCACCTGCGAGCGCGCCACTGCGGCCAGGATCGTGTCGGTGAGACGCGCGCGCTCGTCGCCCACGATGGTTTTGCGAACCACTTCCACGCCCAGTGCATTCAACTGGTCGGTGAGGTATAGAGAATTTGTATCGACCTTCTGAGGGGTCAGCAGCTCCGACCCGATCGCGATAATTTCGGCATCCGCCATTACGGAAGAGGCCTGCCGGCAATCCCGACATCGGCGCGATAGAGCGAGTTGGTGGTGGTCACGAGCAACGCCCGCGAGGGAGTGAACGCCAGGCCCACGATACCGGGTCCGGAAAGAAACAACTCGGGCGATTGTTGGTTGACGAAGCGAACGACGCCTCGCCGGCCTCCCAGAGAAGCCGCGACGTAGAGGCGTCCTTCCGCGTCGAAGCCCAGTCCTTGAGGACGGCCCAGGCCGCGGTAGTAGGTTTCCACTTCGCCCGATGGCCCGATGCGGTAGACCGAATCAAAACTCGACGTCGTGGGCCCGGTCACGTATAGATAGCCGTCCGGGCCAAAAGCAAAATGATACGCGGCGATGGAAGGCTCCAGTGTGGCGAACACGTAAATCTGGCGCGTGCGGCTGATTTTGAAAATTGTGCCGCCGCGATCGCCGACATACAGATTCTCATCCGGATCAAAAGCGATTCCCGTGGCGACACCCATGCCTTCAACGTAGGGCGATACGCTGGCGTTGGCCGTGACCTGATAAACGATCCCGTCGTAACGGCTGGAAACATACAGGACGCCCTCTTTGTCGAAGGCCAGTCCGGTAGCGTTCATGATGTCGCTTACGAAGGGCTTGAGATTGTAATTGAGGTCGACCTTATAAACCGAGACGGGAGTTTTCTGGCCGCGCGATCCGCTGAAAGTGACAAAAATGTTGCCGAAAGAATCGACGGCCGGATTAGCCACCGCGTACAGATTGTCGGCAATCTGGACGCCCACGTCGCAGGTCCAGGCACGGCTGCTCTGATTGCCGGCTTCGATGACCAGCTCGCCTGCCGACGCGCCTTCAGGCACGCGAACGATGAGGTAAGATTCCGAGCCGATCACGATCGGAGCGGCTACATCGCCGATAGTTACGCGCGGCCGCTCGGAGCGAGCCAGTCCCGCGCCGTGAATCTGAAACTCTCCGCCTGGAATGGCGGCCTCGGGTGTGACATTCGAGATGGTGGGGCGGCCGTTCGCGTCTTTCTTTGATGAAGCCATGTTAAAACAACTGCAACCGATCTAATAAGAATATAGCAAGCCCTCCGTAGAGGCCCGCCATCAAGTCGTCAGCCACGATTCCAATTCCTCCCGGAAGCGCTTCCAGCTGCCGGACCGGCGGAGGCTTCCAGATATCGAAAATCCGAAACAGGGCGAAGGCTGCCAGCCAACTCTTCCAATTGAGAGTGGCCGCGCCGGCGAGCGTGAGCCATTGGCCGAGCACTTCGTCGACGACCACCACATGCGGATCCTTTTGGCCGATCCGCTTGGCGAACACGTCGGCGGCCCAAATGCCGGGAAGCAGGAGGATTGCCGTGAGCAGCAAGAACGTGCCGCGGCCGGAGCCGTAAGCGAGATGCAGCACGATCGCAATCGCTAGCGCGGCGAGTGAACCGGCTGTTCCAGGGCCGAAGGGAGCATAGCCGCAACCGAACCATGTCGCAATGAGAAGAACCGCGTCGACCTTTCGCCCGGGCCGCGAGCTAGGGCTCATGGTCTTCGCCGTCGTTTTCCGACTCCTCAGGCTGAACCGGCGTCGAGATTACGTACTTCTCGCTGGCCCAATTGCCAAGGTCGATAATCTTGCAACGCTCGCCACAAAACGGAAAGAACTCGTCGCCGGGAGCGACTGGCTTTTTGCAGATCGGACACTTCATCGGATGGCAGTGAGAATGGGAAACGGTTGCGCAAGCGGAAGTGGCGCTGATTCCGTGGGCGAATCTATAAGAGCGCCGATCAGATCATAATCGTGCGCTTCGGTGATTCGCATGCGGCGGATGTCGCCCGCCCGCGGCGAAACGTCGCCAAAGTCGTTAAGGTAACAGACGCCGTCGATCTCGGGCGCTTGCGTCGACATGCGCGCCTGCCAGAGCAGATCGGTTTCCTGGGACGGGCCTTCCACCAGTACATCGATTTCCTGGCCGATCATTTTGCGATTCCGCTGCTTCGAAATCCGCCGCTGCAGACTCATCAGGTTGCGCTTGCGATTGTAAATGGCGCGGGCGTCCACTTTCGCGTCGAGATGATAACTTCCGCTGGTCTCTTCGTCGGAATAGGAGAAAACGCCCAGCCGGTCGAACTGGGCCGCTTGGACGAACTGGCGCAGCGTCTCGAAATCAGCTTCTGTTTCGCCTGGAAATCCGACGATCATGCTGGTCCTGATAGCCACGCCGGGGATTGTGGCGCGAATCCGCTCGAGCAACTTCAGGAAGTAGTCGCCGTGCGAACCCCGCTTCATGCGCTTCAAGACCGCTGCACTGGCATGCTGCAGCGGCATATCGATGTATTTCACCAACGCCGGATACTCAGCGATGGTATCGAGCAGTTTCTGGGTGATGCGGTTGGGATAGCAATAGAGGAAGCGAATCCACTTCGGCTGGGCTGTTTCGATTTGCGCGAGTCTGGCTAGAAGATTCGGCAGCCCGTCTTTGATTCCGAGATCTTCGCCGTAAGAGGTGGTGTCCTGGCCGATGAGATTGATCTCGCGGACGCCCTGAGCGAACATCCGGGTGGCTTCCGCCACTACCGATTCGAAACGGCGGCTTCGAAAATTGCCGCGGAACTGCGGGATCACGCAAAACGAGCAGGGATGATCGCAGCCTTCGGCGATCTTGATATAGGTGTAGTGTCGCGCCGTCGAAAGCACGCGCGGCGTGAGGTCGTGATAGAGGTACGGCTCGAAGACGTTGGCGCTAGGCCCCACGCCTTCGCATAGGTCAACGATGGTGTCCAGCTCGTTGGTGCCCAGCACGGCGTCGACTTCCGGAATGTTCTTGCGAATGTCGTCGCGATAGCGCTCCACCATGCAGCCGGCGACGATGAGTTTTTGCGCCCGGCCCGACTTTTTGTATTCGGCCATCTCGAGAATCGTATCGACCGATTCCTGCTTGGCCGGATCGATGAAGCTACAGGTGTTGACTACCAGGACGTCGGCATCGCCCGGATGCTGGGTGAGCTCATGGCCGCGTGCGACAAGCTGGCCCATCATGACCTCGGTATCGACGAGGTTTTTGGGGCAGCCGAGACTTACAAAACCGACTTTCAAGGTGGTTGATCCGGGGAGAGGCTAGAAATTTCAGGATAGCAGAGTGAAGTGCGTACGACCCAATGTTACTTTGTGGGGCGGACCCCCTGGTCCGCGCGGGACGCCCCGTCCCGCTCTCGGCTTTACGGATTCAGCACCTTGCAAAACATCAGGAGGCCGATCAGAGGCTCGGCTGCCGACCAGGGGGTCCGCCCAATATATTCGGCTAGCACAGCCGTGACTGCGCTACTTCAGGTTGTAAAGCTTGCGGGCGTTGTCGCGCAGCACCATTCGCGCGATCTCCACGCCGCGCGCGCGACTGATCTCGCCGTCGTGCATCATCTCCGTGAGCGCGAGGCCAAGCGCCTGGCGGCTTGTCGTAGTGGCCACCCAGCCGGCTTCCTCCCAGTACATTTGTTCGGAGTATGGATAGGCGTCAGTGGCAAACATAACCTTCTCGGGAGCCCACTCCAGCCAGTCGCGAATCACTCCGGCTACCGCGCGCGGATAGTTCGTGAAGGTCTGCGCGGAGAAATCGGTGTAGGCATTTGGCTTTGACAGCAGCGCGGTCACCTCGCGCGTGAATGGCCAGCCCCCGTGAAGCATCACGAAATTGGTCTTGCGCAATTTGGGATCGTTGAGAACCGATTCTAGCTGCAGCGGATTCCCCTCCGCGACGTGGAAATAGCCGCCTCCGCCCGCCGCGGAATGCAGATGCACGGCCAGGCCCAGCCGCCCGCATTCAGATGCGATGTAGCGGAAGATATAGTCTTGAAGCAGCTTGTACGAAGCGTCGACAGGCGCCGCGCGCCGCGACGCGGAATAGACTCGCGCTGCCTCAGCCTGCGCGGGATCGTCGAACTCGAGCGAACGAAGATAGGCCGCTTCAAACTTCACGGCGATCGCACCCCCGCGCCGATGCCGCTCCAGCGTGGCGGTCACTACTTTCTTGAGATACTCATCAAACGAAGCCGGCGCCTCCGAGTAACCCGATTCCTTGAGATAACGCTGCAGCAGCCGGTCTTCATCGGCGAAAAATGCTTTGCGGTCGGAATTCTTCGCAGCCAGACTGCTGTTATTGAGCGGATACATCAATGCGTCTTCAAACGACGCCCAGAGGAACCGCGGCGGCGCCAGGCCAGGCCCCATAGCGACCCGATTGGCCAACATCGTTTCTATCCCGAGCTGGTCCAGCACCCAGTTGGCATAATTGAGGCCCTTTTCCCGCATGAGCTGTTTCTTGCGCTGCTGTAGCTCGCGGACATGCTCGGGAGCGAAGTCCGAGTAACGGTAACCGAACAACTGTCGCCAAGCGTCGAGAATAACCGGCGAGCCGTCGCGAACTCGAACCGAGTCCGTGGAGGGCTCCATGTTGTCGACCGGCAGCGCGTCGTATTCGGTGTCTTTGTCGCCGCCCGAGACCGGCCGCACGGGATGTGCGTGATTATCAAAGGCTCGAATTTTCGCGATTTCCGCGGCCAGCTGCGAATCAATCGGAAGCTGGGCGGGCGCAAGCCGGCCAAACGCCGTCAGAACTACCAAAGAACAGGCCAACCTCATTTTGTTTCGAAGCCAAGATGCCAGCCCAACTTCGCCGAATCCGCCCAAGCGACATGCTTGCCGAACCACGCGGCCGTATTATGGGCATCCACGGGACGCGTCGCGCCGAGAATGAAAGCGCTGGGCGTCTCTCCGTACTGTCGAATGCGCGCATCCAGCCACGATTGCGTCGAGAGCGGCGCGGCGAGAACCACCGGCGTTCCCCGAAACCAGGCGAGCTTTGCGCCGAAGTCCGGATCGTCCTGCCGGTCGGGCTCCGGAAATCCGTAGGCGCGCTTGAACTGCGCGATGGCTGCATCCAGATCCTTCACGCCGATAACGACTTTGGTCACGCCGGTGAAGTCGGTGGTGGTCGGCTTGCCGCTGGGGTAAGCGCGCCGCTCGCGCGGCGTGAAATCGTGAATCAGGAACGGAAAGAAATTTCCGTTCCCGGCGCCGACCTGCGCGGCTTCCCATTCGATTTGTACGCCATCGGGCCGCTTGCGTCCATTCTTCCGGGCATCGCTGACCTGGATGGAAGCGGCGCGCAGGCGGGTAATCTCGGCATTAATATCGGCAGGCCGTACGGCCCAGGCGCACGGGCCGCCATTGCCTTGGAGCTGCTTGTGCCATTCGTGCGCGGCCACCGCCGCTGGATCGGCATTGGGCTGGATGGCGATCTGTTCCAGATAGGAACCATCCGGGAAACTGGTGAGCGCCATTTCCGTGGCGTGATTGGAATGCGGCCCGCCATATTCCGAGGCCAGTCCCGCGGCTTGGAGCGCTTGCTGCATGGCCCGAACATCTTTACCGGCCACCGTGGCGTGATCGACTTTGAGCTCCGCTGCCATCAAAGGAAAACAAGCCAGCGCGAACAGCACGGAATTGGGCATAGGCCCATTCTAGTTGACTCGGACGGCTACAACGGTCACATCGTCGGCTTTGTCGCCGGCCACTGCGTCGACGATTTGATCGACCAGTGTTTCCGCGCCGGCGCCCCGATTGGCCCGGATCACCGACAGCAGGCCTTCTTCGCCGAATTCAGCATCGTCTTCAATTCCCGCCTCCGTCACGCCGTCCGAAAAGATGACCAGTGTGTCGCCGGTTTTGAGATCGACGGTCCTTTCCTCTGCCGTCCACGTACTGAAAACTCCCAGCACCGTGCCAGTCGGGGACAGGCGTTCCACGCTTCCATCGGCGCGCACCAGGATGGCCGGCGGATGTCCGCAGTTGACGTAGCGCAATCGCCGCTGCCCATCGTCGTAGTGAGCGAAAAACAGGGTGGCGAACTGCTCCTGCGGCGTCGATTCATAAAAAAGCTTGTTGACCGAACGCAGCATCGCGGCCGGATGCTGGAGGGCTCCCTGAGGCTGGCTGCGGAAACAGGCCTGTAGGTTCGCCATCAGCAAAGCGGCGCCGATGCCTTTGCCGGATACGTCGCCCACAACGAAGCCCAGGGCGCCCGGGCCGGCATCCAGAAAATCGTAGTAGTCGCCGCTCACTTCGCGCGCGGGCACGCAGCGGCCGGCATAATCGATGCTCGGGAGTCGACGGGTTTCATGAGGGAATAGCTTCTGCTGGACATTGTGCGCGATTTCGAGTTCGGTTTTCACACGCCGGTCCGCCTTGATCCGTGCCGACGCTTCCACGGCCTGCTTGCGGATAGCCCCCAGCAATCGCGCGTTGTCCCATGGCTTCTGCACGAAATCGCAAGCCCCGCGCCGCATGGCTTCGACCGCGAGATCCACGTTGCTCCAGGCCGTCATCACAATCACGGGCGCCGCGTTCGATTGCGCTTCAAGACTGGACAACAGGTCCAGACCTTCTTCGCCCGACGTCGTATCGCGAGCGTAATTGAGATCCATCAAGATTAAATCGAATGGCTCGGATCGTGCCGCGCGCAGCAGCGCCTGGGGCGAATCGACCAGTACATTTTGATAGCCCGCGCCTTTCAGCAGCAATCGCAAAGCTTCCAAAATATCCGCTTGATCGTCACCAACCAGAATCTTCAAGGCGCGCCCCTGGTCTTTTTGATGAAGAAGCGGATCTTTCGTCACAGCAGTCATGATGACCGTTCGAAGAGTGTAGGGCAAGCCGGTTGCCAGACTAAGCGCTTGAAAGCGCGCACATTGTAACGCGCCGGCCGCCAGGCACTGTTCGCAAATGGGAAGGTTGGTTCCGGTTCCGCGACCGATTGGTTCAATCCAGCTAGGTTCAATCCAGCTAGGTTCAATCCAGCTAGGTTCAATCCAGCGCCTTCGACATGTTTATAAAGTGACACGGCTGTTTGGTCTTTACATCCGGCGAAACGGGCGATTCTCCTGTCACGACATATCCGAGGCGGCCATAAAATTCAGGCAGCCCTTGGCGCAGATTGACGATGCGCAGATCCATATGATGAATGCCCGACGCGCGGGCGTGATCCTCGGCGGCGGCCATCATCCGCGAGCCAAGGCCGCTACGTTGTCGTGTTGGATCGACGGACAACAGACCGAGGTAGGCCCGGTTGCCGCGCGGCTCGATATAGACACAAGCGCTAATGCCGCCGTCATCGTGCGCGATCACGAATTGGCCGATTCCCATTAATTTTCGGACTGTTTCGGCATCGATACGATCCCCTTCGATAAAAAACCGCTCGACTAGAAAGGCCGCATTAATGAGGCGCACCAGCGCTTCGGTATCGGCGGCGGCCGCGGCGATACGAAGCCGAAGAGGATGCGGGGCGGCAGAACTCACGAGAGACTAGTTAAGCTCGGCGAGTTTTTCGTCGAGATGCTTCAGCGCTGCCTCGAGTATTTTCCGGTAGCTGGGATTGTTGGCATGTTCCAGATCGCGCAACACGCGAGTCCGGGATAATAGCAGGCTTTGGCGCTGGTGAATGCGTTCGACTTCCCGGGCGTCAACTTCGGCGCTCCGGGACGCGGCGCGTCTGGATTCAGCGGATTCGATCTGAGACTCGACCGACTTGCTTTCCCATCCCCGAGCCATAAGCTTCTTCCAGTGTGGCATGGCCCGCGGCTCAGCCGCAGATCGGCAGTGGTGGGGCAGGTCGCCGACTGTCTCCGACCTGCGAATCTTAACCGGTGCGACCTTGCTCAGAGCTGGAGCACATTGGGAAATGCTTTCCGAACCGCGGCGTGAAACTTCTCATCGGCGGTGATCAGGTTGCAGCTTTGCCGCTGCGCCAAGGCCAAGTAGAGACAATCGTACAAAGCTTGACCCGTCGTCAACGCCAATGTCATTGCTTCATCCATCAAGTCGCGGTCGTCGACGAGCACCGGTGAATAAAGCTTCAGGAGCTCATAAGCCTCGTTCGCGGCGGGAGCGCTCATCGCTCCGCGCCGAACTCGCTTACAAAATGTGTTACAGATCTCGCTGATCAGAGAAGCAGGCGCGAAAAGCCGGATGGCTTCGCCCTGATAGTGCTGCAGCAGCCGCAACGCTTCCGGCCGGGATGGTTCGGGCAGGATCCATTTGACCACTACACTCGCATCCACGACGGTCGGCGGCGCGGGCATCAGCGTTCCCGGTCACGGTCTTCTCGTATCAGGGGCGTACTGTCGTCCATCGGGGGCAACGAAGCAACGAAGCGCTCCAACCGTTCATTGGATTGGCGCATCTTTGCGAATTTCTCGCGCTCGCTCAAATCGGACTGCAAGATGTGAATCACCTGGGCATTCAGGCTCCGGCCTTGCATCCGGGCGTACTTTTTCAGTTGCCGGTACACGGTGTCTGGCAGCTTCTTGATCGTCAGATTCGCCATGACACCATTATGGTACCACTTTGGAACCATCCTCTACATCGTGGCGTCACCGCAACTAAAGTCGCGCTCCCGGCTGGTCGATCTGCGTAAGTAGATGCCGAAGTCCCCGGCAACTTCTGGGAGAATAAACATGAACGCGAAGTTGAGTATCGTCCTGATAGCGTGCGTGGCTCTGTTCGTATCTGCCTGTGGTTCCACTCCTCAAAGTCTCATCCTTGGCAAATGGGAGGTTGCAAGCGCCCAAGTGGGCGGCGCTGACGTCAGAAGCGCTACGGAGGCCGCAAGGGCCATTAATATGACAGCCGAGTTCAGCAGAGATGGCACGGCGAAGCTCACCATGTGGGGGCAGACGCTCCAGGGTACGTACAAGGTGAACGCTGAAAACGAACTGGAGTGGACAATGGGCGGCGTAACCAAAAAGAGTAAGGTAAACGTGACCGCAACCGAACTTGAGCTCACTGACGACGCAAATCGAACGATTAAGTACAAGAGAAAGTGACGTTTCCAAGGCTGGAGTGATCACGTCACCGTAAACTTTCTCATTCGTTCCCATTCAACAGCTTCCCAATATCCACCGTGTTGCGTTCCGCACAACCGTGCTAAATCGGAGTTAGAGGTATTTCAATGTCTGCTTCAGCCTCCCCAATTCCCCCATTGGGTTCGTTTTGCAAAATCACACATCCGGCCCCACCCGCGCCCGCTCCGATGCGTCAAATTCGGCCCGGCTGGCTTCGTTTTTTCAACTACCCATACCCCCCGGAACAGGTCCACTAGCCGGGATGCAGTAGAATTGTCCCACTGGAGGGCGGATGCGAGATTGGTGCGTTCTGCTTTTTTTGCCTGCACTCAGCCAGGCGGCCGCGCTATCGTTGCCGCTCTATTTCGAAGAGAATCGCGGCCAAAGTGCCGCCGAAGTCCAGTTCCTTTCGCCCGGTTCGCCCGGCATTTTTTTCACGCAAAGACAAACTTTGCTCGCGTTTCCTTCCGGAGACGTGCTTCGCATCCAATTGGAGGGCGCCGCGGCGTCCGCCCCAGAGGCCCTGGAACCGCTTTTAGGGAAAAGCAATTACTTGAATCGCAAACCCGCCATCACCGGCGTCCGGCATTATCGCCGGATTCGTTACCGATCCATCTATCCAGGCATCGATCTCCTCTATTACGGCCATGGCCAGGAACTCGAATACGATTTTGCAATCTCGGCCGGAGCGCGCCCCGAGCGAATCCGCCTGACGCTTCAGGGAGCGAACGAATTACGAATCGACGACGCAGGCAATCTGGTGGCGCGTTTGCCAAACGTGAGCTTCATCCAAAAGAAGCCTGAAGCCTGGCAATCGGGCGATGACGGGCTCCCGCGCCGCGTCGACGTCCGCTACATCCTGGCTGGGAAAAAACAAGTTGCATTCGCCATCGGCGCGTACGATCGCTCGCGCCCTCTGATCATTGACCCGCTGGTCGACTACTCGACTTATCTCGGCACCGCCGGGCTGCCTTTCCAAGGCGATGTCGCCTCCGGCATCGCCGCCGACTCCTCCGGAAATGCGTACATCACCGGCAACGCCCAGTCGGGCCAGTTTCCGGTCACCACAGGCTCTGCCGCGTCGCCCACCAGCGGACTCACGGGCTACGTCGCGAAGCTGAGCGCCGATGGAGCGGATCTCGTGTATTCGACTTACCTCAATCTGCCGCCCGGCCAGGCCATCGCCGTCGATGCTCAGGGCAGCGCCTATGTCACCGGATCGCCCACCGGTAACGGCGCAAACTATATCGTCAAGCTTACGCCGGATGGTTCGGCATTCGCCTACAGCCATACCTTTGCCAATAATCTGGGCAGTTCCTCCCTGTCCCATCTCGTCCTGGATTCAGCGCAAAATGTCTACGTTTCCGGCACCACATCCGACACCAGATTTCCCACCACATCGGGATCATACCAATCGACCTTTCCGGGTCAGATCGGTCTCTTCGGAGCACTTTCGTCGTACGGAATTGTGATGAAGCTAGATGGCGCCGGCAACGTCGCGTATTCCACTTACTTGCGCGATCCTGTTCCTTTCAATGGGAACACGATGCAATTTTTCGGCGTGGACGGCAATCAGGATGCTATGATCCTGACCGTTGTCCCTTCGTCCAGTCCGGAACAGGGTCCCCAGGCCACGCTCTTAAAACTGAACCCGTCCGGCAGCGGAGCGCAATCCACCTTGACGTTTCCGAATGCTTCTACCCAGATTAACGTCCTGAGCTTTGGAACCGATCCGGCGGGGAACTTGTACGTCATCGGGGGCGGATCGCTCTCCTCGAACTCGAACTCGGCCGGCCCGTTGATCGCCGAGCTTGATTCCAGCGGCAACGTGGTGAAGGGCCATTACCTGGATGTTGCGTCCGGTAGCGTCTATGTGGATGGCTCCGGCAATGCCTACGTGGTTGGGAACGAACCCGACGGCGGCGTGCCATTTATAACGCGTGTCGACAGTTCGTTTACGACCGATGCCACTTTTTTCCCATCCCTCACCATTGCTTCCTCAAACACGAGTCTTCCGGACACCCTTCAATTCGTCGCACTCGACCCCTCTGGCAATCTCTATCTGACGCTTTCTAACCCTTTCTTTGGCCAAACCCCGCATTTCCCGCCTACCTCTGGCGCGTACCAGACTGCTAGTGGCGCGTTTGCCGTGGTGAAGCTGGATGCCGCCGCCCTGGCTGCCGGCTCCCTTCCTACGGTTACGCCCGGAGGCGTGACGAACGCCGCTAGCGGACAGTCCAGCCTAATTGCTCCCGGCGAAATCGTGGCAGTTTACGGCGCCAATATGGGCCCGGCGCAACTGATCAGCGCATCTTTTGACGCGAACGGCCGGCTTCCTACCAGCCTGGCTGGAACGCAGCTTTTGGTTGGAGGAGTGCCTGTTCCGCTGCTCTATACCAGCGCCAATCAAATCGCGGGCATTGCGCCTCTTTCTTTAGCAGCCTCATTGGCCTCCCCGGGCCCTCCCCCTTTCGTTTCGATCCAGGTGGGTTATCAGGGAATAGGCTCTGTGACGATGACGAATTCTCTGATCGACGCCCCGGTGGTTCCCGGTCTTTTCACGGCCGATGCGAGCGGCCACGGGCAAGGCGCCATTGTGAACCAGGACGGAAGCATCAATTCGGTCTCGCACCCGGCACCCCAAGGATCGATCGTCTCGCTCTTCTGCAGCGGGTGCGGCGCGACTACGCCGCTGGGAACGGACGGCACGGTCGCAACCTCGCTTGCTTCGCTTGCCAACACGATCAACGTGACGATCGGTGGCCAAACCGCTAGCGTACAGTACGCCGGCTCCGCGCCAGGCCTGGTGAACGGCGCCGTCCAGATCAATGTCACTGTGCCCATGGGAATCAGCGGAGATGCATTGCCGATCGGCATTTCTGCCTCCGGTGCACCCCCTAGTGCGCCCGTCACTATGGCCGTGCACTGATCGACTGACGGCCCTTCGCGCGGAGTAGCAAACCATCAGATGGATCGCAGGCCTGCGCAATACTAAGCATTAACATTCTGGCGAAATAGGGTGCTTGGAGTCGGGTTTCTTTCGAGGCCAAGTCGATGAATCGTAAATGGGCCAACTCGGAAAGTTTGTCCGCCTCTGCTTTGGTTTGGAGGCGCTGAGCCTGATCGCGGGAATCCCACTTTTCTTGATCGCGGCCTTCAAACTGAGCCTCAAGCTGGGTTGGCAACAAGCGTCTTCCTCTTTATTCGCGGTCGCGGAACTGTTGGCTTTGGGAACCCTGGCGCTTCAATTGGTGCCTGCCATCGCTTGGTGGATGCTGAAGAAAGGCAACCGGCACGCGCGGACCTGGGCTCTGGCGGCGAGTGTAGTCAACCTACTTCCCCTGCCTGCCGTAGAGCGTTCGTGGATGATTTTTTCCGGACTCAGGCATCTGCCGGCCGAGTTGGTAAGCGCCCTGATCGGCGCGGCTGGTCTGATCGCCTTTTCACGCCGGCAAGGCGCGTCTGAAGCTGCCGATGTTGCTAAGCCCAGTGCGCCGCGGCTGCCCGGAGATGGAACCAGTAAGACCGCCGAACGGCTGGCCGGCATAGTAGGTGTTGCGTGGCTGTTTCTTTGCCTGCATTGGTGCAGGGTCTGGGCGCGAGGACAGAACCTGCGTGAGCCGGACTTCGTCGTTTGGGTGGTCGAACTGCAGCTTGCGATCCTGATTTGCATCGCGGTCCATGAATTGGGTCACGTGGTGGCGGGCTGGGCGTCGGATATGAAGCTGCGGACCTTTCAGGTTGGCCCTTTTCGCTGGTCTCATCGGAGAGGCAAGTGGAAATTCAAGCTGGTCGCCGGGATGGGCGGCGTGACCGGCATGGCGCCGACACGCTTGCTCGATGTTCGGGGGCGAAGCGCTTTCTTTACCTTTGGAGGTCCGGTCGCGTCCCTCGTATTCGCGGGCGTCAGTTGCATCGCTGCCCTCACCGCGAAAAATCATTTCTGGGAAGGGGCCTGGACCCTCTGCAGCTTAATCGCCATGGTGGCTTCGGCCGATTTCGTGATCAATCTGATTCCGCAGAAGCCGGAGGCCAACTACTCCGATGGCGCGCGCATTTATCAACTGGTGACGAACGGCCCCTGGGCACATGTGGAGCAAGCTTTCTCGATGGTCGCGTCCACGCTGGTGACTGAACGGCGGCCGCGCGACTATGATCTCGACGTGCTCCGCGCCGCCGGGAGTTTTCTGGCGCGTGGGGATCGGGGCATGCTGCTGCGCTTGTATACATGCATGCACTACCTTGATACCGGACAGACGCCGGAAGCGGTCGCGAGTCTTCAAGAAGCGGAGGCTTTGTACGAAGGCGTAGCGGTTCAGAGCTTCGCCGGTATCTGCGCCTTATTCGTGTTTCTGAACGCGGTCTTCAAGCGCGATCGAGCGGCAGCGGAGCTTTGGTGGCAGCGCTTGCAAGCTCAACGTCACGTCGACCAGGATGCCGAATACTGGCAGGCTCGGGCGTCGATTCTGTGGCTGCAAGGGCAGACCGGCGAAGCCCGGCAAGCTTGCGAGCGTGGCTATGAGCTGGCGCTCGAACTGCCCGCGGCCGGGGCTTACGACTATACCCGGTCGAGTTTCGACGCGCTGCGCGCCGCGTTGAATGAGCCGCCACCCGAAGGGCTGGCCGGGATGCTGACCGCTATCACGTCGGATGAAGCACCCGCCCCGGCGGCTACTACAGCATGATCAGGCCTTGGCGGATTCCCCGCGTTACGGCTTCAGTGCGGCTGCCGGCATCCAGCTTTCCCATGATCGACGTCACGTGAAATTTCACGGTGTGCTCGGAAATACCTAAACGATGAGCGATGGCCTTGTTGCTTTGTCCTTCGGCCAGCATCCCCAGGACTTCAACTTCGCGCGGCGTGAGCGGCTCGGCCAGACTCGCCGGCTGGGGATTGACGAGCAGTCCGTCGAGATCGCTCGGCTGTAGAACTACGAAACCGGCGGCCGCGGCTTCGATGGCAGCCACTATTTGGGACGCGCTGGAGTGCCGGGGCAGTACCGCCCGGACTCCGGATCGCAACGCGTCGGCCACGCCGGACAATCCAGGATCATCGGCCATTAGAACCCAGGCCGCTCCCAGCCCGGTATCCGCGATTTCGACGGAAAGTTCGTCGCCATTCTCCCAGTCTGCCAGCACGACATCGGGATCTTCTCCGGCGTATTCATTCCAATTGGCGACGCTGCCTATTACCTCGACCGACCCAGTGCCGCGGAGCAGTGCCTCGAGGCCCGCCCGGGCAACCGGCGACGGCGCCAGCACAAGGACGCGCGTCACGCTGCCTCCGCGCTCCTGGCTTGGAGTGGAACCACGACTTCCCTCTGCTTGCGGTGATCGCCGCGAGCGAATTGCAAGATAAGAACGCCGCCGGCGGAGGCGTCGATCGCATCGGCAAGATCATCTACACTTCGAAAGCGCTTCCCATTTGCTCCGAGCAGAAGATCGCCGAGCAGAATCGACGCAGCGGCGGCAGGCCCGGCCGGCGCGACCTCGAGCACCACCAGAGCGGCCGATCCGTGATCGTCGAGCGGCAGCGGCCGCACCGTGACGCCCAGCGCGGGACGAGTGGCTCCGTGCCGCAGAAATTCCGCAACTGCGTTGCTCGGAACCGCCAGCGCGAGCCCTCCGCCGGCTATCATCGTGTTCACACCGATCACCTGGCCGCGCGCATTGGACAGCGGTCCACCAGAGTTCCCCGGCGCCAGCCGTACCGCGGCTTGCACCCAGGACTGACGCCCGGCGCCTCGCATCGGCCCGAGGGCGTGAACGACACCGGTGGTCAGCGCGCCGATGAAGCCCAGCGGATTACCGACCGCCAGCACCAACTCGCCGGGACGCAGCGCGCTGGAATCCCCGGCCGTGGCGGCAGGCAGATCCTTCTCGGAAATTCTTAGCGAAGCCAAATCGCGGCGGCCATCTCGCGCGGTCACCTCAGCCTCGAACTCCTGGCCATCCCACAACTCCACTTGCGCCCGATCCGCGCTCGCCACGTGAGCGTTGGTAATAATCACACCCTCGGAGGTCCAGATAACGCCCGAGCCGCTGCCTGGGCGCGATCGCCGCACCGATACCTGCACCGTCGAGCGGCGCAGCCGTTCCGCCACTTCTCCAAAATCCCGGCCAGCCATGTTTAAGACCTCCTTCGCGGACGCTCGCCGACCGTGATGGTACGCTCGGTGAGTTCACCGCCACGCAGCAACGACGCCTTCAACGGCTTACCGGCACGATCTCCAGAGAGAAATTCCTGAACGTCATCGGTGCCGGTTACGGACTTTCCATCGAGGGCGATCAGTACGTCGCCAATGAGTATGCCTCCCTTTCCCGCGGGACCGTCGGGCTCTACGCTCAACACAATTAATCCACCTTCGGCCGATTTCAGCTTAGTTCTCAGATGCTCGGGCAAGGGGATCGGTTGTAATCCGACTCCAAGATATCCATGCGCGATGTGTCCTTGCCGCAGCAGCTCGTCGGCGACGCGATCAATGGTTGCAGCGGGGATTGCCAATAGCGATGTGCGCGAAAGGCCGGCGCTGGCGATACCGATCACTTTGCTTTCCGCATCCACCACGGCTGCCCCCGATACTCCCGGATAAAGTCCAATATCGAGGCGGATGAAGCGGTCCAGCTTGCCGCCACGCCAGGTGTGCCACGGCCCGGAAACATTGCTGATAACTCCCATGGCGGCGCTGACACCGGTGTTTTCCGAGCGGCCGACCGCCAGCGCGAGATTGCCGGTTCTGATCGAATCCGCCGTGGACGGCCGGGCTACCAGGGCATCCCCGGTGTCGACCTTGAGGACTGCCAGGTCGGTTCCGGGATCTCGCCCCACCAGTTCCGCGATAGCGCTATGGCCATCCGGCAGCGTAACGCGAATCTCTTCTTCGCGCCGGATCGTGTGATCCGCCGTAACGATCACGTCCTTGCGCCAGATCACGCCGCTGGATGCATTCCGCCAGCGTGCATTCACGGCGACTGCGGACCTGCCGGCGCGTTCGGCAGTGGCCGCTAATTCAATGGATAAAGCGATGAGTGGGTTTTCCATAAGAGTTCTGACTCAAGGATGGCTTTTTTCGGCAGGGCGGCACATCACCCGATCGGGCAGGCTGCGGCCTGGAAAAAGGTCTGGGGCAACCATTAAACTCAAGATGTGGGTGCACTCTCCAAGATCGGCCGATTTGTCTTGGCGTGGGGTGTGTGCTGCGCCTTGTTCGTTATAAGCAGCCGCCCCGCGCTGGCGCTGAACCCGCGACGCGCTCTGACGCAATACACGCGCACCGTCTGGACCCAGGAACACGGGCTCCCACAAGACACCATCCGAGTCATCACCCAGACCAAGGACGGTTACCTGTGGCTGGGCACCGACGAAGGACTGGCTCAATTCGACGGCTATGATTTCGTCGTTTACAACAAAGAAAATGGTGCGTTGCCGAGCAACAGCGTAGGCGCGCTGTGGGCCGCCCGCGACGGCGGCTTGTGGATTGGCACCTCAGGCGGGTTGACCATCTACCGGGACCGCAAGTTCGTCACCTATACCAAGAAAGACGGCCTGGCCGACACCTTCATTAACTCCATCACCGAAGATCAGTCCGGCGCGCTTTGGATGGCGGCAGGCATCTTCGTGAGCCGCTTCCAGAACGGTAAGTTCACCAATTACACGCCGGGCGAGCGTCTTCCTATCGAATCACCGCGCGCGGTTTATTCGGGCCGCGACGGCACTCTGTATGTGGCGGGCTTTGCCGGAGTCGCACGGCTGGCTGGCGACCGCTTCGTGTCGGTAATCGCTCCTCCCGAGGTGACCGGCGATATCGTCACCACCTTGACCCAAGACCATTTCGGCAATCTCTGGGTGGCGGGTCCAGCGGGGCTTCTCATGCGAACGCCGGCCGGCAAACTGCGCCTCTTTCAAACCAAAGACGGCCTGCCCGATAATTTCGTCCGATCGCTCTGGGAAGATCGCGACGGCAATCTCTGGGCTGGAACCAACGGAGGCCTGGCGCGCCTTGAGAACGGCCGTTTCGTGAGTAATCCGGTGGCGACTTCGCGCGAGCGCGACTGGGTGCGCTGCATCTACGAAGACACCGAGGGAAACCTCTGGGTGGGAATGAACAGCGGGCTAAATCGGTTCCGTGACGATATGTTCACCAATTTCGGCGAAGCCGAGGGCCTGCCCAGCGATGAGCCCACGACGGTTTATCAGGACCGCCGCGGCAGAATCTGGATCGGCTTCCACGATCGCGGGCTGGTGCAACTAGGGAACGGAAAGCCGCTGGTATATACGACGCGCGATGGCCTGCCGAGCAACGAAATCTTTTCCATCCGCGAAGATCATAACGGCGATCTGCTCATCGCCACGCGGGAAGGGCCCAGCCGGATGCACGACGGGCGCTTCATCAATCAGGTCATCGACGATCCACTGAACCGCCGCCTGGCTTTCGATTTCCTGGAAGACCACGCGGGAAAGCTATGGGTCGCGCTGCCGGCCGGCTTGAGCGAACTCCGGGGTGGGCGCGCCCACAATGTCATTCCCGGCGGACCACTCCTGAATGACGCCTTAGTCATATTGTGCGAAACGCGAGACGGCAGCTTGTGGGCGGGCTCGTACGGAGATGGTTTGTGGCGTCTCAAAGACGGGAAATCGCAACTTTATACCACCTCCGACGGACTCTCCAGTAATGAGATCCGCTCGCTGGTCGATGATTCGGATGGCACGCTCTGGATCGGCACCTTTGGCGGCGGACTAAATGGCCTGCGTAACGGACATTTCTTCAGCATCACCGCCAAGGAAGGACTGTTAAGCGACAACATCTCGCACGTCGAAGATGACGGCCACGGGTCGCTATGGCTCAGCACCACTCGCGGAATTTGCCGGGTACGAAAACGTGATCTGAGTGATTTCATCGCCGGGAAAATCAAGTCCATCACACCCCTGAATTATGGCGTGGCCGACGGCCTCCGAAGCGCGCAGTGCGCCCCGGGATATCCCACCAGCGGGGGAGGCACGAAGACCGCGGACGGACGCCTGTGGTTTCCCACCAGCCGTGGCCTGGCGGTCGTGGATCCGAAACAACGGCCTCGGGCGCTCGACGCAACCGTGGTTCATCTTCTGGATGTTGCGGTGGATGGCCGGCCGATCGCTCTCAATAAGCCGGCGGTCTTACCGCCGGGTGATGGACGCGTGCAGTTCCGCTACACCGGCATCAACCTCAGTACTCCGGAGCGCGTTCGCTACTCTTACCGTCTGGAGGGGCTCGATCGCGAGTGGGTGACCGCAGTTTCCCGGCGCGTTACCAACTACAACAGCCTGCCGCACGGGGATTATCGTTTCGTAGTTAGAGCCGGCATTCCTGGCGGGCCCTCCAGCGAGACAGCGTTCTCTTTCGTGCTGCGGCCCCATTTTTACGAGACCGCGTGGTTTCGCTATCTCTGCGTGGCGCTCGGCGCGGCGGCTATTTGGGGACTGTTTCGCTTGCGTGTGCGCCAGATCCGGCAGCGTTTCGCCCTGGTGCTGGAGGAGCGCGTGCGTCTGGCGCGCGAGATTCATGACACACTGGCGCAAGGCTTCGTCGGCATCTCGTCACAGCTCGACGCCGTCGCAATTACACTGAACGGCCATCTGGACTCCGCGCGCAAGCATCTGGATCTGGCGCGCAAAATGGCGCGGCATAGCCTGACCGAAGCCCGGCGATCGGTGATGGACCTGCGCGCTTCCGCGCTCGAAGGCCAGGATCTGCCGGCTGCGCTTGCGCAGGCCGCCCACCAGTGGACCGCCGGCTCACAAGTAAAGGTTCACGTGGATGTCGATGGGCCTGGCCGTAAACTGCCCGAAGAAATGGAGCAGCACTTGTTGCGGATCGCGCAGGAAGCCGTGACCAACACCGTCAAGCACGCCCACGCCAAGGAAGTCTGGATTCATCTCGCCATGAACAACGGAACCTTGAAAATGCGAGTGGCCGACAACGGCGAGGGTTTCGAGCAGACCGATGCTTTCTCCGAGATCGGCGGCCATTTCGGCCTCCTCGGCATGCGCGAACGGGCGGAGCGGCTGGGCGGTGAACTGCAACTGCATAGCGAGCCAGGCGAGGGTACCGAAGTCGAAGTTACGGTACCTCTGTCATGAACCAGCCCGCGGGTGTCATGAACCAGCCCGCGGGCGCCCCTCACGCCATCCGCATCCTGATCGCCGAGGATCATCTCATCGCCCGCGTCGGCGTTAAGACCATCCTCAATATGCAGCCCGATATGACCGTGATTGGCGAGGCTGCCAACGGCGCTCAGGCAGTGGAGCTGTACCGCAAGCACCGCCCCGAGATAACGCTCATGGACATGCGTATGCCGGGAATGAGCGGCCTGGATGCCATTATCGCGATCCGCTCGGAAGAGCCGAACGCCCGCATCATCGCATTGAGCACCTATGGCGGCGATGAAGACATCCGTCGCGCGCTGCAGGCCGGCGTTCGCGCGTACCTCACCAAAGATGTCCTGCACGATGAGTTGATCCGGGCCATACATGCGGTTCAATCCGGCGAGAAGTACCTGCCCGCATCCGTTAGCGCGGTGCTGGAGGCGAGGTCCCTGCCCGCCGATTTGAGCAGCCGTGAGATGGATGTGCTCTCACTCATCGTCAAGGGTCAGGGCAACAAACAGATCGCTCACGAGCTGAGCATTGCCGAGCATACCGTGAAGAATCACGTCAAAAGCATCCTGAACAAGCTGGGCGTGGACGATCGGACGCAGGCGGCGACCGCGGCCATCCAGCGCGGGATAATCCATTTGTGAAAAGGATGCTGGTGTGGGGGGTCGCGCTCGCAATCCTTCTGGTTGCATATGCTGTCTACCGGTCCCGTACCAATCGGCTGAATGTCGAGCCGAACGCAGCGCGGGAGATTGAGAAGGCGAAGCGGCGCTGATCGCAGTTGGCGATGGATTAATATGGAGCCAGCATGGGCGAAGCCGAAGAGGGTGAGCGCATTGAGCTCATCCTTACCGAGTATGACCGCGACCAGGAGCTTTACAGACGATTTTGCGCAAGCGTTGAACGTTTACTCGAACAGCTTCTGGAGACGTTGAAGATCAAAGTCGGCGTGACGTCCCGCTTAAAGAAACGCGATGAGTTCGAAAAGAAAATCAAAGATCCTAAGTATAAATCGGCGCGGGACGTGACGGACATCGCCGGTGCCAGAGCGATCACTTATTTCGAGGATGACGTCGACCGGGTCGCCGATGTCATCAAAGACAATTTCGAAATTGATCGTCAGAATTCAATCGACAAGCGTCGGTGGCTACGGCCAGATCAATTTGGATATCAATCCCTCCATCTTGTCGCCTTGCTAAGCAGCCAGCGACTTGCTCTGCCCGAATATCGTGTTTTCAGCGGCCTCAAGATTGAGATCCAGGTTCGTTCGGTTCTACAACACGCATGGGCAGAGATCGAACATGGTCTCGGTTACAAGCGACAGTCTGGAGTGCCTGCCTCCGTTAGAAGGCGCTTCTCGCGTATTGCGGGTCTCTTAGAGCTAGCTGACGGAGAGTTTGTGGCCGTGCGAAATGATGCCACGACTACTACCAGCAAACTTCCGATCTGCCGCGCGGAGGGCATAACCGAGTTAATAGCGGATTTCACCATTGAGTTTCCCTACGCTGCTTTACCCGCTAGTTCAAATACGGAGGATAAACTGCTTGCTCTGTATACCAATACAAACATCACGAATCAAACATTCGAGAACGATGCAAACGAGATTCAGCTCAGAGTCGAGGAAGGCCGTGCGCGTGTCGATACGGCGACTGGCGTTCAATTTGGTCCCAGTGGCGTCACATTCGCCAATGTTCTCCCGATTTACCTCCCGTCTAAAGGCTCTTCCATCAGGGTTCGCTTCTCGGGCCTCCGAGTGAACGCCTGCCAGCTTGGTGTCGGCAACGCGCTTGTGCCCACCGTCAAAGCGGCGCTTGGGGTGTTCAACAAGGGTCGTCCAATTAACTTCGAGCTCCTAACAGAACCCATCGACGTGGCACGTGTCATGCCCAGTATGTGTTTTGAGGCCGCCACTCAAGGACTACCAGCCACTACATTACCCATAGGCGTGACTAGAGGAGAACTTGCGAAGGAAGTCGCCCTCCGGGTTAGCTACCGGCCCCTAGCTGCAGGTGTGTTTCGCCCCCGCGAAGAGGAGCGTGGCCCCACTGAATTGGGTAGTATCAATGGGACTTGCTTAGCACTACGCGTCATGGGTGTACCGCGCGACGTAAAGGTGTTCGTGACCACGGGTAATCTGCCCGAAGGTAACGACGAGTTCAGCTTTCAGGTCACCGACGAAAAACGCACCGCGCGGTCGAACGAGATCGATGGCCGTCAAGCCGAAATATCGGAACTAACGGTCGTAGCGGGCACTGCCACTGCGGTCTGGAACTGCACCCGTCATGTTGAACCCGAGAAGACGCAATCATTTGGACTCTTCTTATCCATTCCTGCTAACGCTGACGTATCTTCCGTGACCCTGACCGGTTCGTTCGCACCTATCAGCACAGTACAGACGACAAGCACAACAGACCCTGTACCACGTTTTTGTAGCTTAGGCCAGCAGCCTATTAGAGTTTTTGTTGAACGCGCCGTTTGATCGTTGGCTAAAAGCATTAAGTTGGGGCATGGACGACCGGGCAACAGAGGCGACCGCAGCTAGGCGCTCATCTTGTTGATCGATGTCATATTCTAATCTCCAAGCCTGATATCGTACGCGGCGGCTGAGGGCACATCTACGGATTTTCGAGCCCTCGGTAGGCTGAGGCACGAGGACGAATGCGCTGCACAATCACCTTGCGCTGCTTCCCGGAGACTCTGTACACAATACGGTAAACGCTCCGGCAGCACCGAATCCGATAAAGCCCGCGATGCCCTCGTAACTCCACCGAACCTTCGGGAAAAGGGTCGTCCGCAAGTCCCCTAAGGACTGTCGCCGCCTCATCCTTGGTCCGATCGCCCAGCCGCCTAAATTCCTTGCGCGCAGAGGGCTCGAACTCAACCGTGTATGGCAGGGGAAGTCACTTCTTCGCGGCCCGCAGTAGCTGCTTCTTTGGCTTCTCCGCCGAAACTGCCGTATACGGATTTGTCGTGCGAGGCCTAATGCCGTTCTCCAGAAGGACTTGCTCCAAGCTTGCTCTCTTACCAGGCTCTCGCTCCGCGCGCCGGGCGATGATGAAATCAGCATCGTCCTCGGTGACCCAGTCAGGGTCGGGAAGCAGCGCGCGTTCTTCGTCAGTCAGACTAAGCCGGTCGACTCGAACCCGCTTTTGAGCCCCAGGATCGCTACGGTTAGTCTGAGAACTTTTCGCCATCCAACCTTCATGCTACGCGCCAGCGCGGCTACGCGCAAGCACGATCCCCGAAACTGCTCAATTAGCTCTATAAAATGAGTAAGATAGTCGATGTACTAGAATGTCGAACTTGAGATTGCCTATCGGATGCTGATGCCCCGCTTGGAATGACTCTAAAGGGCTAATAACTTCTGTCGCTCTTTAATCATCTTTACAATTACAAAGCCTGAGCTCTGTATGTGGATTGTCAGATTAGCCCTCCGCCGCCCGTATACCTTCGTCGTGATGTCGATCGCCATTCTCCTGCTTGGGATTACGGCTATCAAGACGATGCCGATTGATATCTTCCCTTACATCGATATCCCCGTGGTTAGTGTCATTTGGACGTACAACGGCCTCTCTCCGGACGAAATGGAGAAGCGCGTCGTAACGATATTCGAACGCGCCATGACCACGACCGTCAACGACATCGAGCACATCGAATCGCAGTCCTATAGCGGCGTCTCGGTTATTCGAGTGTACTTACAGCCGCACGCCCGGGTGGACCTGGCGATGTCACAGATCTCGGCGATGTCGCAATCGATCCTGCGAGGCATGCCGCCTGGGATTTTTCCGCCCGCCATCCTGAAATATGATGCCTCCAGCGTTCCGGTGCTGCAGCTCGGCCTGGAGAGCAAAACCGTCAGCGAGCAAGAGATTTTCGATCTCGGCCAAAACTTCATACGTACGCCGCTAGCCATGGTGCAAGGTGCTTCCGTGCCGTCACCCTATGGCGGAAAATTCCGCCAGATCGTAGTGGATATCGATCCGGATGCGTTATATGCCAAGCAGCTTTCACCGATCGATGTCTCAAATGCCGTCAATCTCCAGAATATAATCCTGCCCGCCGGAGACGTGAAGATCGGCGACCGCGATTACCAGGTGCAGATGAACAGCAGCCCCCAAGTGCTCAGCGAAATGAACGACCTTCCCGTTAAAACCGTGAATGGCGCCACGGTTTACTTGAAGGACGTCGCGAATGTGCGGGATGGCTACGCGGTGCAATCGAACATGGTGCGGACCAACGGAACGCGCGGCGCTCTCATCACTATAATGCGCAATGGCCAGGCTTCCACGCTCGATATCGTCAATCAAGTGAAAGCGGCGTTGCCTAAGATTCTGGCCGGTCTTCCGCCCGCGATTAAGGTCCGGCAACTTTTCGACCAGTCGCTATTTGTGCGCGCTTCGATTAACGGCGTTTTGAAAGAAGCCAGTATTGCCGCCATTCTAACCGGGCTCATGATCTTGCTCTTCCTGGGAAGCTGGCGCAGCACCGTGATCGTTTGCATTTCGATTCCGCTCTCCATTCTCACCTCCATCGTCGTCCTTTATCTGCTAGGGGAGACCATTAACGTGATGACGCTGGGCGGAATGGCTTTGGCAGTCGGAATTCTGGTGGACGACGCGACCGTGGAAATCGAGAACACGCACCGCAACCTGGCCATGAAGAAGCCGCTGGTGCGCGCCGTGCTCGATGGCGCTATGCAAATCGCGGTGCCGGCGCTGGTTTCCACGCTATCGATTTGCATCGTTTTCGTTCCAGTCTTGTTGCTGACTGGCGCGGCCAAGTATCTCTTCACACCCCTGGCGATGGCGGTCGTGTTCGCGATGTTGGCGTCCTATATGCTGTCGCGCACCCTGATTCCCACCATGGTGCACTACCTGCTGAAGCAGGAAGTGGACATGTACCGCCGCGGAGAGCATGGAGAAGGCGGGGGTGACGGAAAGAGGCACAGCATTATTTGGCGCATTCATTTCGCTTTCAACCGCCGCTTCGAGCGTTTCCGCGCCGCGTACACCGGTCTGCTGGACTGGGCTCTCGAACACCGCCGCGCGGCCCTCACCGGCTTTATGGTCTTCGCGCTTGGTTCTCTCGGGCTGGTTTTTCTGATTGGAAGCGATTTCTTCCCAACCGTCGATTCCGGTCAAATCCGCCTGCACGCCCGCGCCGCGGCGGGAACCCGGATCGAGAAAACCGAAATGATCTTTGCCGACATCGAGAGAGAGATCCGAAGCGTTATACCAGGCAGGGAGCTGGATACGATTCTGGACAATATTGGATTGCCCAACGGCGGTTTCAACCTGGGATTCGGCGACAGTCCTACCATCGGAACGAGCGACGGCGACATTTTGATTTCGCTCACACCCGAGCACGAGTCCAGTGAAATGTACACCCAACGGCTCCGCAAGCGTCTGAACGAAAAATTTCCCGAGGTAGTGTTCTTCTTCGAAGCCGCCAACATTACCAATCAGATTCTGAATTTCGGCTTGCCGGCGCCGATCGATGTGCAAGTAACCGGCCGCGATGCAGAGCCGAATTACAAGATCGCTAGGCAATTGGAGGCGCGCATTGCTCAAATCCCCGGCGCCGCGGACGTACATATCCATCAGGTGGTGGATGGACCCCAGCTGCGAGTGAACGTCGACCGCATCAAGGCCGGCCAGATGGGTATGACGCAACAAGACGTGGCGAACAGCATGCTGATTTCCTTAAGCGGCAGCGGCCAGGTGGCGCCCAATCAGTGGCTCAATTGGAAGAACGGAGTCAACTATCAGATCCTGGTTCAAACCCCGCAGTACAAAATAGATTCGGTGGATGCGCTGATGCGAACACCCGTGGCCACGGCCAACCGATCCGTGATGTCCAATACGCCTGGTTCGACTGGCTCGGCAAACGCCACCGACTCTTCCACCGGTACGTCGCCCAGTCAAGCTTCCATGGCCTACGGAAATCCCGGAGCGATGCCCTACCCGACGCAGCTGCTCTCGAACCTGGCGACCATCGATCACGGCCTGGCTACCGAGATCGTCAACCACTACAATGTCCAGCCGGTTTTCGACGTGTACGCCAATGTGGACCGCCGCGATCTGGGAGGCGTCACATCGGAAGTGGAGAAAATCCTGGCGCAAACGAAGGTGCCCAGAACCACCACACTCATCCTGCGTGGGCAGGCCAAGACGATGCGCGATTCGTTTTACCGGCTCGGCATGGGCCTGATCGCGGCCGTGGTTTTGGTATACCTATTAATGGCCGTCAATTTTCAATCCTGGGTGGATCCTCTAATCATCCTGAGCGCGTTGCCAGGCGCTCTGAGCGGCATCGTGTGGATGCTGTTCGTGACCGGGACCACGTTCAGCGTTCCGTCGCTGATGGGCGCCATCATGTGTATCGGCGTAGCCACCGCAAACGCAATTTTGATGGTCGTGTTCGCGAATGATGAGCGCTTAGAGGGCAAGAGCGTCCATGCTGCGGCGTTGTCGGCGGGTTATACACGGCTGCGCCCAGTGCTGATGACGGCGGCCGCCATGATTCTGGGCATGATCCCCATGGCGCTCGGAATCGGCGAGGGCGCCGAGCAGAATGCGCCTTTAGGCCGCGCCGTGATCGGGGGCCTGTTAATGGCCACGGTAACGACCTTGTTCGTCGTTCCTATCGTATACACGTATCTACGCAAGCAGCCGCCCGTGGATCATGATAAGCAGATCGAGGAAGAAGAGCGGGAAGGCGTAGGGGATCTGGAATTGCAATTGTATTGAACACTACGATGACACGAGCGAGCACCAACGAACCAGAGAACCAGGGCCGAACGGCCTTGGGAAGCGTGGAAGAAGAACTACGCGCCGAAATCGAGCAACTCAAGCAGCGGTTGCAGGATCATAAACCTGCCCATGGCGCAACGCATATTTTAGAGCATCCGCCGCGGCCCCGTAACCGAACTATTCTAGGATTGCTGGTGTTGATCGCGGCCATCTTCGTAGTGGCTTTTTTTGCAGGCTATGTACCGCGCCATCGAACCCAATTGCAACTGGTGACTGAGGCGCATGCGCAAGAAGAATCATTGCCTGAGGTCAGCGTCATGGCCGCCGTCCGCGGCAGCATCATGGGCAATCTGGTGCTTCCCGGAAATATTCAGGCCGTGACGGAAGCTCCGATTCTGGCCCGCGCCGAGGGATTCATCCAGCGCCGTTACGTCGATATTGGCGACCGCGTGAACGCCGGGCAGTTGCTAGCGGAAATTCAGGCCCCCGATCTGGATCAGCAGGTGGTGCAGGCTCGCGCGGCGGTCCAGCAGTCGCAGGCCGATCTCGAGCGCTCCACCGCGGCTTTGGAACAAGGCAAGGCCAACGAAGGGCTGGCTAAGGTCACCGCCTCGCGTTGGGACAATCTCGTCAAGCGCGGCGTAGTTTCGCGGCAGGAAAACGATCAGTATCAGGCGCAGTATCTGGCTCAGTCCGCCAACGTCCGCGCACTCGACCGGGCCGTAGCGGCGGCCAAGGGTAACGTCGCCGCCTCGCAGGCCAATGTAGTGCGGCTCACTGAGCTACAAGGCTATTTGCAGGTTCGCGCGCCCTTTGCCGGCGTCATCACCCTGCGCAACGTCGACGTCGGCGCTCTGGTCAATACCGGCAGCACGCTGCTCTTCCGCATCGCGCAGACCAATCTCTTGCGCACCTATGTAAACGTCCCGCAGGGGAGCGCTCCAGGCGTGCGAGTCGGACAAAACGCGACGCTGAGCACCGCCGATCTTCCCGACCGCAAATTCAACGGCCTGGTGACGCGCACCGCTAATGCGCTCGATCCAGCCAGCCGCACGCTGCTGGTCGAGATCCAAGTGCCTAACCCCGACGGCAAGCTGATGCCAGGCACCTACGCGCAGGTGGATCTCAATCTGCCTCGCAAAGATCCGCCATTATTGATCCCCAGCGACACTTTGGTCGTGCGGCCCGCCGGCACTCAGGTCGCGCTGGTGGATACCAATAACAAGGTCCACTTCCAAGGCATAACGGTCGGCCGCGACTTTGGCGACCGAATTGAAGTACTCTCCGGCCTGAAGCTGGGACAGCGTGTGATCGTGAACCCGAATGACTCCGTCCAGGAGGGAGTAAAGGTTCATCCCGTCGCGGGCAAGTAGTGCACGCATTCGTGCTCCCGCCGTAAGATCGAAATAGTCATGACCAAAACCTGCATTGCTATTTTTCTGCTGCTGCTCCAGACAATGCCTCTTCCCGCGGCCGACGGCGACCCAGCCGCTCTATGGCGCCGGTTCGCGCGCACTTATCAAGAGCGGCCCGTTCCGCCGGTGGACTTGACGAACAGCCCGCGCATTCGCCAGTTGCTGCGCGCCGGCAATATCTACTTATCGCTTTCCGATGCCATCGCGCTCGGCATCGAGAACAATCTGGATATCGAACTGCAGCGCTATGACATGTCCATGGCTGACTCGGAGTTGCTGCGCGCCAAAGGCGGCGGCCTGCTGCGGGGACTAATCTATACCCTCGCCGAAACGCCGGTGGGCGTTGGTGGACCCGCCAGCCCGCTGGTGACCAACGCAGCGTCTCCCACGATCGAGACCGGCGCGGTGCCCACCAATCCTTCCGAGCTGGGAGTGCTGGTCGAGCCACAGGACAGTCTGTTGATGCAAGAGACGACGGCGCTTTCCAACGGTTCGCCGATCCCGTTGTTTGATCCCGCGCTGGTTTATCAACTGAACTGGATGCATCAGACCACCCCGGAGACCAATCCGGGTATAATCGGCGCCAACGCGCTGGTAACCAATACGACATCGTTCAACGGCGGGTACGTGCAAGGCTTCGGTCCGGGGACTCAGTTGAATGTTACCTACAACAATTCGCGCGAAACGCTGAACTCGCTCAACTCGTTCTATAGCCCATTCACCAGTTCCAACTTCGGCTTTACTGTTACTCAGCCTCTGCTGCGTGGATTCGGGCTGGCCGTGAATCGCCGCTTCATTCGCATTGCCAAGACCGAGAAGAAAATCGCCGACCTGCTGCTCCAGCAGCAGCTTATCGCCACGGTTTACGGGGTGGTTCGCCTTTATACCGATTTAGTCGCTTTGTACGAGGACGTCAAGGTGGAGGAGGAAACGCTGGCTTCCGCCGAACAGTTGTACTCCGATACAAAGGCCCGCGTGGAAGAAGGGACGCAGGCCCCCATCGAACTGACGCGCGCCAACGCCCAGGTCTACGCCATCCGGCAAGACGTCATCAACGCCCGCGGTCTGCTCGAAGAACAAGAGGCCATCGTCAAGAACGTGATCACCCGCCGCAGCTCGGATGACCTTGAGGTGCTCAACGCCCGCATTATTCCAACCGATTCTATCGACGTTCCGGAAAAGGACGAGGTTCGCCCCATCCAGGATCTGCTGGCGCAAGCGTTCGCCAGCCGCCCCGACTTGAAGCAGGCCGGGTTGCAGATCGACATTTCCCAGGTTAGCCTGGAAGGCTCACGCAATAACCTGCTCCCGGAGATCGACCTGGTGGGCGTGGCTCAGAACAATGCGCTGGCAGGCCGAGCCAACCCTCTGGTATCTACGGTGGACCCCACCTTCATCGGTAGCTACGGCAGCGCGCTCGAGCAGCTGGTCACGCGCAAGTATCCAACCTACGGAATCGGCCTGAACTTCAATCTGCCTATCCGCAACCGCATCGCGCAGGCTGATCTCGCTCGCGACGAGATCCAGGTACGGCGCACTCAGATCCGCTTCGAGCAGTTACGTAAACAGGCGCAGCTCGAGGTGGAGGACGCCCTGGTCGCTATGCGGCGCGCGCGATCATCCTATGAAGCCGCCTTGCAGTCCCAAGCCTTGCAGCAAGAATCTCTGGAAGCCGAACAAGCCCGCTTCGATGTGGGCGCTTCCACCAGTTTCTTTATTGTTCAGTATCAGAGCTATCTGGCCCAGGCGCGATCGACAGTGGTGGTCGCGAAAAGCTCTTATCTGAAAGCGCGGGCTGCACTTGAGCGCTCGGTGGGATCCATTCTCGACGATAATCACGTGATACTTTCCGATGCGATGCGGGGCCGCTAGTTGTAAAAAGAATGCGAAGATTTTGTAGAACTCTTTCGTGGCGGAGAGTCTGTCCCTATACTCGAATAGGACGTACTTCGCTTGTCTTCTATAAATCTTGGTCCCCTCGAAAGCCCTCTGTTTCAAACTGTGCGGGAGTCGGCGCGTTTTCAGGCGCTGGAACTGGCGGAGCGCGCCGCTGGTCTCTTTCTGCTGCTTATCGCTAGTCCGGTTCTGCTGGTTTCGGCTCTGGTTGTGATGGTCTTATCGCAACGCTCGCCATTTGTCGCTCACCTGCGGGTGTCCAGAAATGGCGGTCCATTCTGGATGCTGAAGCTGCGGACTATGTGGAGCGTGGATGGACCGGCGCTGGTGGAGACCCGCTGGATCGAGCACATCGTTGCCTCCCCCGAAGCCGAAGGGAAAGACCCTTTCGATTCGCGCGTGACCAGCCGGTTCGCAGGCTTCTGCCGGCGGCACTCCATCGATGAACTTCCCCAGTTGTGGCATGTTGTCCGGGGCGAAATGGCGCTGGTGGGACCGCGGCCTTTAACGCGTGCTGAGATCAATCGTCACTATGGCGAGCAGGCGGGCGAGCTGCTGTCGGTGAAACCTGGGCTGACGGGGCTTTGGCAGGTCGCTGGACGCAGCGCGATCCTGTTTCCAAAACGCGCCGCGATGGATCTGGAACTGGTGCGATCGCTAAGACCGGGAGTTTATTTGACCATCCTGGCGCGCACGCTACCGGCGCTCATTACCGGACGCGGTGCGTGGTAGGGCACGGCTGATCAACTAGCGAGGCTCGCCAGCTCAGCCAGGTTCAAGCGTCCCGTATAGATTGCCATCCCGAGCGCGGCATGAATCCCGAGCTTCTGAAGTTCCCTGATTTCTTGTAGCGTTGTGATGCCGCCGGCGGCCGTCAACTCATGTTTCGTCAGCGCACGCAGACGGCGAAACCAGTCCAGATCCGTACCCTGCAGCATGCCTTCCTTGTCGACGTAAGTGCAGAGGAAGCCCGAGCAATACGGCTCCAGATGCGGAATCATTTCTTCAGCAGTAACCTCAGTCGCCTCCTGCCAGCCTTGGACGACAACCTTTCCGCCTTTCGAATCGAGGGCGATGATCAAGCGGCCGGGACCAACCGCATCGGCGATCTGGTTGAGCAATGGTTTATCGAAAGCGGCCGTGCCGACGATCACCCGGAAGGCGCCCTGTTCGATCAACCCGCGCGCGCGTTCCACGGAACGCACACCGCCACCCACGCGGGCAACTGCGCGGGTCGCCACCAGCTTCACCAAGTCTTCATTCGTGCCCTGACTCATCGCGGCATCGAGGTCGATCACTTGAATCTGGGGGAAGGCTGCGAAACGCTGCAGCATCTCGAGCGGCGTGCCTCCTTCGAGAGCCTTTTCGCGGCCTTGCACAAGCTGCACTACTTTTCCGCCCAGGAGGTCGATGCAGGGGATGATCACGGGGCCGGTCTCACCGGTACATTACGCTCGCGCAAAAAAGACTTGAGATCGCCAACGGTGTAAGTGCCGTAGTGAAATATGGACGCGGCCAGCGCGGCATCGGCCTCGCCTTCCGTCAGGACTCGTTCGAAATCCTCCGGCTTCCCCGCCCCGCCCGACGCGATCACCGGAATGTGCACCGAGTGAGAAACAGTGCGAGTCAGTTCGCAATCAAACCCGTGCTGCACCCCGTCAGTGTCCATGGAAGTCAGCAGAATTTCGCCGGCGCCCAGCATTTCGCCTTCGAGCGCCCATTCGACCGCGTTGATTCCCTCGTCATCGCGGCCGCCGCGCGTGAAAACATTCCAGCTTCTCTCGGAATTTCGCCGGGCATCAATCGCCAGTACGACCGCTTGCGCGCCGAATTCCTGACTAAGTTCGGTAATCAACTTTGGCCTGCGAACGGCTGCCGTGTTCACGCTGACTTTGTCGGCGCCCGACATCAGGATTTTGCGGGCGTCGGCAATGGAGCGAATACCGCCGCCGACGGTCAGCGGGATGAAGACCTTGCGCGCCGTCCGCGCCACCATGTCCGCCATGATTTCGCGCGCGTCACTGGAGGCCGTGATATCCAGGAAGACCAGTTCATCGGCGCCTTGATCGTTGTAACGCGAGGCCAGTTCCACCGGATCGCCGGCATCGCGCAGACCCACGAAATGCACTCCTTTGACCACCCGTCCGCCCGTGACATCCAGACAGGGAATGATTCGCTTGGCCAGCATCCGTCACAACTCAACGAAATTGCGCACAATCTTCAGCCCGAGCGGACCGGACTTTTCCGGATGAAATTGAACGCCGTATATGTTGCCGCACTCGAGCACGGCGGTGTAATCGGCCGTATAGCTGCAAACAGCGGCCGTCGCGCTATTCACCGGCGCATAGTAGCTGTGCGCGAAATAAAGGTAGGGATGTGGCGCAAGGCCGGCCAGCAGTTTGGAACCCGGCCGCGGCTGAATCTCATTCCAGCCCATGTGAGGCACTTTCGCCTCGGCAGGAAATCGCCGGTTCGTGCCCTCGAACAGCCCCAGGCCATGCTCTTCAGGAGCTTCTTCGCTCGAATGAAAGAGCGCCTGCAGGCCGAGGCAGATTCCTAGAAACGGGACGCCCGCGTGGATTCGCTCGATCAGCGCCTCTCGAACCTGCATTTGATCGAGCGCGCGCATCATCTGGCCGAAATGGCCGACGCCGGGCAGTATGATCTTGGTTGCATGTTGCAAGCCTTCGCTGTTCCGCACAAGCTCATAGCCGGCGCCGATCTCGGCCAGCGTGTTCTGAACCGAACGAAGATTGCCCGCGCCGTAATCGAGAATGGTGATCATAGCAGCCCTTTGGTGGACGGAAGCTGGCCCTTTAAACGTTGATCCTTTGAACACGCATAGCGCAACGCTCGAGCAAAGCACTTGAAGATGGCTTCAATTTTGTGATGGCTCGAACGTCCATACAAAACTTTGGCGTGTAAGTTTGCGCCGGCGTGATTCACAAACCCGCCGAAGAAATCCTCGGTCAGTTCCGTTTGCAGATCGCCGACCAGCCTGACTTTCACTTTGTCGTCATAGACCAGCGCCGGCCGCCCGCTAAGATCGACCGCCACTACCGCCAGCGTTTCATCCATCGGCATCACGAAATAGCCGGCCCGGTTGATGCCCTTGCGATCGCCCAGCGCTTTCGAAACAAGCTGGCCCAGCACGATGCCGACGTCTTCCACGGTGTGGTGCTGATCGACATCCAGGTCGCCGGTGGCCTTCAATTTCAAATCGAAGCCGCCGTGCTTGGTGAACAGTTCGAGCATATGATCGAAAAACCGGATGCCGGTAGAAATGTCGTACTTGCCGCGGCCGTCCACTCCCAAGTATCCGCGGATCTCAGTCTCTTTGGTTTTGCGATCGACGCTAGCCGATCTCATTGATGTCCTTCAGCACTTGAATCGCGCCTTCAGCCCGAAAGAGCTCCAGCAGTTCGTCGCGGCGAGGGCTTTGCGCGGCTGCGATTCCGACAAACGGCACCTGCGCGGCCCGGGCGCAGCGTGCATCGTCTACCGTGTCGCCGACATACAGCAATTTCTTCGACGGCCGGAGTCCCGCGATCTTCAACAAGCCATCCGGCGCGGGCTTTTCACGCTCCACATCGGTGGCGGTCACGAGCAGAAATCGATCGCGCAATCCTTCGCGATTCAGGGTAATTTCGGCCTCTTCCGTGGTGCGGCCGGTAAAAATGGCCAGTTCGAACTTGGCGCCCAAACGGTCGAGCAATCCATTTCGCGGCAGCCAGCGCTCGCGATGAATCAGGCCTTGCCCTAAAAATAACAAGTTGAAATAATCGACGATCTTGGAATATGGAATGTCCACGCCGAGGTCGTGGCAGATTTTCTGTGACAGCGCCCAGTCGTTGTTCCAGCCACCCTGGTTCTTGTAGTCCTGAATGGTGTCGCGCGCGATGGTCTGGCCGGTAAAATGCTGGACGGTGCGGACAATGGTCTCGCGATACGAATCGGTCACGTCCACTAAAACCCCATCCATGTCGAACACCAGCACCTGAGACTGGTCCATCACCAAATCTGCTCCAACTCGGAAAGGAAGCGCCGGATCTGATCGCGGGTTCCCACCGTCACACGCACGCACCCCGGAATTTCATAGCTGCGATCGCGCACCAGCACACCGCGGCGGCGCAGTTCATCGCGGATCGGAATCGCCCGAGTGCCGGCTTCAAACAGCACAAAATTGGCCTTGCTCTCGTAATAAGGAATGCCCAGTTGTTCCAGACCCACATACATCAATTCACGAGCGGCCAACACTTCCGTAGCGTACTTTTCAATGTAAGATCTATCTTGAATGGCCGCATGGGCGGCCAGCGTAGCCACGGTATTCACGCTATACGGCGACTGCGCTTTATGCAGGAAGTCCACATTGCCGGATTGCGAGAACAAGCAACCCAGACGCATCGCCGCCATGCCGTACACCTTCGAAAACGTGCGGGTCACGAACAGATTCGGATAATCGTTCAAGAGCGGCAGCGCCGTGACGCCGCAGAATTCGAAATACGCCTCGTCGATCAAAACCGCCGCGCCAGTAGCCTGTTCCAGAATCCTTTCGATGCCTGCGCGAGAGGTTCCCGTACCAGTTGGGTTGTTGGGATTGGCGATCAGAATGGCGCGGGTCTTGGGGCGAATAGCTTCGATCAACTCTTCCAACGGAAAGGCCAGCTTCTCGGCGCGATAAGGAATCTCCCGAATATTCGCGCCGGCCACCTCCGCATAAAACCGGTACATCGCGTAGGACGGTTTGAGCAGCAATACTTCGTCGCCGTCGTCGACATAGGTGTTGATCAACACTTGAATGGCTTCGTCGGTGCCATTCGTGAGAATAAAGTCGTCCTCTTCAACACCGAAAAATGCGGCCAGCTCCTGCTTGATTTCGCCATACTCGGGATAGACAGCCAATCCGGCTTCCGTGAGGTTCTGGCGCAGGTATTCGAGCACCTTCGGCGACGCGCCTACCGTGTTCTCGTTGAAATCGAGCCGCAGTTTGTCCGCGCGACCCGCGGTGGGCGGCGAATATGGCGCCATATTGAGCACGGCCTCGCGCGGCTCCAGCACCCCCGGCGGAAGATCGATCTTCTTGCTAGCCAAGCCGCACCTCCACCGAACGCGCGTGCGCTTCCAGACCCTCGGCGCGGGCCAGGGTCGTAATTGCAGGCGCCAATTTGATCAAACCCTCGAGCGTGAGTTCCTGGACCGAAATCACTTTCACGAAATCGACCGGCGACAATCCTCCTCGAACGCGCGCGGCACCCGAGGTGGGCAAGACATGGTTAGGACCTGACGCGTAGTCGCCGGCTGCCTCAGGACTGTGCGCGCCCAAGAAAACGCTGCCCGCGTGTTGAATTTTAGGCAGCAGGCTTTCGTCATAGATGGCCAGGTGCTCGGGCGCCAGCCGATTGGAAGCCTCGACTGCCGCATCCACCGACGGGCACAGAATAATCGCGCTGTTGTTGCGGATCGATTCGCACGCCACTGGCGCAGTCGGCAGCATTTGCAATTGGAGGTCAACTTCGCGCGCGACTTCGTCAGCCAATTTCCGGGACGTCGTCAGCAGAATCGCTGAAGCTTCTATATCGTGCTCCGCCTGTGCCAGCATGTCCGCCGCAAGATGCCGCGGATCGGCTTCGTCCGCAATGATGACGATCTCGGTGGGTCCGGCCACGAAATCGATGCCGACTTCGCCGGCCAACAGCTTCTTAGCGGCAGCTACGTAGATGTTTCCCGGCCCGACGATGCGGTCGACTTTGGGAATGGTCGCGGTGCCGAACGCGAGCGCGGCGATGGCCTGCGCGCCGCCCATGCGAAAAACGTTCTCGACTCCCAGGAGCTTCGCCGTCATCAGAATCTCGGCGCTGGGCCGCGGCGATGTCACGCATATGGTTTTGACACGGGCTACCTGCGCCGGAATCACGGTCATCAAGATGGTCGACGGCAAAGGGTAACGGCCGGCGGGAATGTACGCACCCATCGATTCCAGCGGCCGGATGACGTATCCCAGCCGGCGTCCGTCGGGAAACCGGACCCAGGTCTCTTCGGGAAGTTGGAGTTCGGCATACTCGCGGATGTTCTTTGCGGCCGTGTCAATCGCGCCCACGAATTCCGGCGTTACGGTCGATTCCGCGGCGCGCCACTCCGCTGGACGAATCGTCAGGCCGCTGCCGGTAAGGCCGTCGAATTTGCGAGCATATTCGAGCACCGCCTCATCTCCGCGTTTTCGCACCGCATCCAGGATTGGCTCGACCGTCTGTTCGGCTTCAGCCAGGCGAACCGCTTTGCGTGTAATGAACGTCTGGGCCTGATCGAGAGGGAGAATTTTGATCATAAATCACATCACAATTTTGTTCAGTGGGTATTCCACAATTCCTTGCCCGCCCGCTTCTTTCAAGCGTGGAATAATATTGCGGACCGTCAGTTCGTCCAGAATCGTATGTACCGCTACCCAATTCTCGTCGCTAAGCGTCGAGATGGTCGGATTCTTCAACGCCGGAAGAATGTTCAGGATGGCAGGCAGGCAATCGCGGCGCACGTTCAGCATCAGCCCCACCTTGCCGAGCGCATTGATCGCGCCCTCCAGCAGCATTCGAACATCCTCCATTTTGCGGCGTTTCCATGGATCGCGCCAGGAACCGGTATTGGCGATGAGCTGCGTATTCGATTCAAGCACAGTTTCAATGATGCGCAGCTTGTTGGCGCGCAATGAAGAACCAGTTTCAGTCACTTCCACGATCGCATCGGCCAGCACCGGGGGCTTCACCTCGGTTGCGCCCCAACTAAACTCCACCTTGGCGCTGACTCCGTTGGCCGCCAGATAACGCTTCGTGGTGGCCACCAATTCCGTCGCGATGATCTTGCCTTCCAGATCCTTCACGGTCTGAAAGTCGGACGATTCCGGAACCGCAAGCACCCAGCGCACCTTCCCGAAGCTTTGCTTGGCGTAAATCAGATCGGCCACGGCGTGTACTTTGGCTTCGCTCTCCTCGATCCAGTCGCGCCCCGTAAGGCCGGCGTCGAGAACGCCATCTTCGACGTAGCGCGCCATCTCTTGAGCGCGAATCATCATGCATTCGATTTCGGGATCGTCAATCGCCGGAAAGTAGGAGCGCGAGCTGGTTGTAATGTTGAAGCCGGCCCGCCGGAATAGGTCGATAGTCGCGTTCTCGAGGCTTCCCTTCGGAATGCCGAGCTTCAGTTTCACGAGTTGCTCCCATAGACCGCCGCGGGATCGTAAGCCCGCGGCTCGGACTCGACCCAGCGTCCCGAATCCAGCCGGCGAAAGAAGCAGCTCTCATAGCCTTCGTGGCACACGCCCGGTCCGAGGGACTCAGCCTTGATCAAGAGCGCGTCGCGATCGCAATCGGTCGAAATCTCCTTCACCACCAGCCGATGCCCTGAAGTCTCGCCCTTGAGCCACAGTTTGTTCCGCGACCTGCTGAAGAAAGTGACGTAGCCCGTCTCGACCGTTTTGCGAAAAGCTTCCTCGTTCATGAAGCCGACCATGAGAACGCGTCCCGTCTTATCATCCTGAACGACCGCCGTGATCAGGCCGTTGAGCTTGCTGAAGTCCAGTTCCATTATTCGATACCAGTGTCTATAGCAATAAAAAAGCCCGCCTGACGATCGGCGGGCTGTTTGTTCACTTCAAAAGTTGATCAGAATGCCGCCGATCGCCAAACAGTCCGGTGATGGCGGTGATGGGCGGAACGCATGAAGTTTTAGTATAACACCATCCGCTAACCTGGAAATTTCTACGTTGCTCGTCCTGGAAATCTAATTTGGCGTAGATCCCGCTCATGGTATCGAACGTGCACCACCTCACATGCAGGAGGCTATAGATGACCACTGCGTTAGCGATTGTTATCATCATCGCCGTTATCGCAATTGCGTTCGCCGTCTGGATGTTCGTCGACAAACGACGCACGCAACGGTTGCGCGCCCAGTTTGGATCTGAATATGACCGGATGGCTGAAGCGTCCGGCCGAAAGCATGCGGAAACAGAACTCCAGAGCCGCGCGAAGCGAGTACAGAAGTTTAAAATTCGCCGACTCAGTCCCGAAGAGCAGGCTCGTTTTGCCGAATCATGGCGCCGGGAACAAGCACATTTCGTCGACGACCCGCGTGCCGCCGTGGAAAATGCGGATCACCTGGTGGGTGAAGCGATGCGTACGCGCGGCTACCCGGTCGGAGAGTTCGAAAGCCGGGCGGCGGACCTTTCGGTGGACCATCCGCGGGTGGTTGACAATTACCGCACAGCGCACGAAATCGCTTTGCGCGATGCTCGCGGCGAGGCGTCAACCGAAGACCTCCGCCGGGCCATGGTGTGTTATCGAGCTTTGTTTGAAGATCTACTTGAAGAACCCGTAGTGGAACGCCAGGAGGTGAGGACTTGACCGATCAAACATTACAAGTGGCCGAATCTGATGCTAGAACGACGGCCGACATAGTGAAGACGACCAACGGAAATGACCGTGCACGGAATGACGCACCGGTGTCTCTGTTGTCCGAAGAAGAAACGCGGGATTTCCGGAAACGGTGGGAGCAGGTGCAGACCGAGTTCGTCGACGAGCCACGCCGGTCGGTAGAGAAGGCCGATGAACTAGTCGCATCCACGATCAAGCGGCTGGCCGAAATTTTCGCGGATGAAAGGACCCGGCTGGAGCAAGAGTGGGCCCATGGCGACAACGTTTCGACTGAAGATCTAAGGCAAGCGCTGCGCAAGTACCGCAGCTTTTTCGATCGCATGCTGACATTCTGAGGATCCGCCGCGACGGGCTGCGCGAGCGACCGGCTATCTCGCGCCCGCCCTCTCCGGCTGCTATTCTGTCCATGAATGACCTTACGCGCTTTGCTAGGCATCATGGTGCTCGCGTCTTCCTTGCTCGCGCAGGATGCACAGAGCCTGACCGACAAATACCGGGACACGGCCGGTAAGCTGATTGACGCCGCCTTAGCCGATAACGGCGGGATGGATAAGCTGTCATACCTGTGCGATCGTATCGGCAACCGGTTGAGTGGTTCTCCGTCGCTTGAAAAAGCGATCACCTGGGCCGCAGCGCAAATGAAGCAGGATGGCTTGGTGAATGTCGTCACACCGGCGGTAAAAGTTCCGCACTGGGTGCGAGGCAATGAGAGCGCCTCCATCATCGAACCCGTAAATAAACCGTTGACGATTCTGGGCCTGGGCGGAAGTGTCGCTACGCCCAAAAAGGGCATTACCGCGGGAGTTGTTCCGGTCTCTACCTTCGAAGAGCTGGATAAGAAAGGCAAGGCCGTCGAAGGAAAAATCGTGCTTTTCAACGTGCCTTACGAAGGTTATGGACGCACCGTCACCTTTCGCACCGCCGGCGCCTCCCGCGCTGCGCGGCTTGGCGCAGTTGCAATGCTGGTGCGATCCATCACGCCGGTCAGCTTGCAATCGCCACATACCGGCGCCCTAGAATATGCGCCCGGGATTGCGAAGATCCCCGCCGCGGCCGTCACCATAGAAGATGCGACGCTCATGCAGCGACTGGTGGACGCCGGCAATAACGTGGTGGTGCATCTGGAGATGGAAGCCCGCACCTTACCGGACGCCGACTCTGCCAATGTAATCGGCGAAATCCCCGGCCGTGAAAAGCCCGAAGAAATCGTGGTTATTGGCGGCCACATCGACTCCTGGGATGTCGGCGCCGGGGCCCAGGACGATGGCTCGGGAATCATCACCGCGCTCCAGGCGGCATATTTGATCCGTTACCTGGGACTGCAGCCGCGCCGCACGCTCCGAGTAGTGTTTTGGACCAACGAAGAAAACGGCGGGATGGGCGGCGAGGCGTATCGCGATTGGGTCGGGGACCAGATCAAGAACCATGTGGCCGCTATCGAAATGGATGGCGGCGCGGAAAAACCGGCGGGCTTCGGTATAAGCGGTCGAAGCGACATGCAAGGAATGCTGGCCAAGCTGCACGAGATCGGAAAGCTTCTCGATCGGATCGATGCCGGTTCCATTCAGCCTGGCGGTGGCGGCGCCGATATCTCGCCGTTGATGCGGGATGGCGTTCCGGGCTTGGCGGTGCGTACCTCGGGGGCGCATTACTTCGACTGGCACCATACCCGCGCCGACACGACCGACAAAGTCAAACTGGAAGACCTGCGAGCCAATATCGCGGCCATGGCCGTGATGGCTTACATACTGGCCGACATGCCGGACGGATTGCGCCAGCTACCCACATCCACGCGCTGACTCAATGGATGGCGTAGGCAGACATTAACCACTTGCCATCTTCTTTCACCAGCGTCAGCCGCTCGGTCACGTCGCTCTTGTTCTTAAAATTGGTCGTGTAGTGGATAATCGCGTATTCGCCATCGGGAGCTCCCCGCAGAACCTTGGTGAAATCGACGCGCGCAGTAGTCCGGGAAACGAAGGAACCCAGCGGCTCGCGAGATTGTTTAAGAGCAGCGAGCCATCGCTCTTGAGTCACCTCGCCCTGAAACATAGTACTCGCCTGCTTCCAACTCTCTTCATATTTCTGGTCGTCCAGGAGCGAGAGCCACTTCTGGCCAATCGCGGAAGCTTCTTCCTCCGGTGTCGCAGCGACGGCACTGAGTGCGGCGGCGATTCCGGTAACGGCGATTAGAAAGATCAGTCGCAAGTTTCCTCCGTTCAGCCTGCAGATAATGCCGCCATTATAGCGCCGCTCGCTGCACTGTCTTATTGCTGCTGTTTTTCGAAGCTCCGATGAATGGGCTTCTCCGGCTTTTGGGCCGACAGGTGAAAGATCAATTCTTGGGTGGGGATGCCGCTGGTGATCGATACGTGCGCTGTAATCCTGTCCAATACGCCAAACTCCGGCAGGCTCTTAGGATCGATCGCCACATCGTACTCGCCTTCGCGCAGGTTGTAAAATCCAAAGCGGCCCTCCGGCGTGGGTGTCGTGTAGCGATCAGTGGACAGAAGTTTCACGATCACGCCTTCCAGCGCTGTTCCCTCCGGCCCGATGATTCTGCCGGTAAACGAGACCAGCGGGGTCACGGTCAATTCTGCGTTGGCCACGCGCCGCGCCTTTACATCGATGAAAACTTCGGGCGTTGGGCCGGGATCATAATCGACCGGTAACTGATTCACCGCCAGAGACACTCGATGCCGGCCTTCGGCGACTCGCGAAAAGCGAAATAATCCGTCGTCATTGGTCGTTACTATGGTGCCGTCATCCAGAACCACGGGAACGCCTTTGGCGGGATCGTTGCCATCCAGGTGGCGCTCGCGGACCGTTCCCTCGATGCTCCCGATGATCGGCAACTGATCGGCCGTATAGCGGTCGACGTCACCAGACGGCAATCCGTGTCCCCAGCTGAGGCTCCGGCTCACTCGAAAGAAGGCTGTCCACTGATTCAACCCCGCGACGGCGTTGGTGACAAACGCGCCCTGGTTCTGCAACAGGAAAATATTCTCGGGATTCAGGTTGATATTGAGCAGGCTGCGCGAGGCCTCGGCCTGCAGGTTCCACTGCTTGGTAATCCGCACAGCGCCGCCGATCACCGTAGTGTTGAAAGTGTCGGTCAAGAAAACGGTGTGATTGGCGAGATCGTCGCCGTGTTCGATATAGGCATACGCCGAGACGCGTTTGTATTGGGCTTGAGCGCTGCCCCGGACAAAGATGGTGTTCTTCGATTGATCCGTAACCAGCTCCTCGTCCCGGACCGCCGCGCCCAGCGAGAATCTCTTGAACTGAACGACGTCTCCAAACTCAGCCGATTGCTGGCGCTGATATTTTCCGTCGATTGTAATATCCAGATCGCGATAGGAGAACAACAGATTGTAATTACGAACCGGGCGGCCTAACGTACCGATAATTTGTTGGTTATGAGAGTCCGATGGGCCAACACCCGGCTGATCGACCGAGTAATCGATAGTAGACACCTGCCCGCCCAGACTGAAGCGATAAGGCAGCGCAAACGAAGCGCCGGCTGAGGTCGCAAAACTACGATAGGTGGGAAGATCGGCGGAGTTATCAATGTTGTTGCGATACTCGCCGACTGAGCCGAACAGCTCAATAGCGTCGATGGGCTTGTATTGCGCCTCCACATACGGCCCGGCGCGGTCGCCCAGGTAATATCCCGCGACCGGAAGGTAGGATGCCGATTCACGAATGTAGTTGCCCTTAACCGTTAACTTACGGGTCTGCCACACGGGACCGGCCGTAAAAGAAAATGGACTCTGGCGCGCGTTGGGAAAAGACACCGAGCCGCTGGTCGCCGAGACGTCGGCTTCGCCATAGAACTGAAGTTGGGAAGAAAGTTTGTACAAAACGCTGGCCGAGAAAATACTACTGGATTGAAAGTCCTGCCCCGGCGCGAACAGATTCCCTGAGGGCGCATTCAAGCCCAGCGCGCTCGAGCCAGTGGACAAATGCATCGCGCGCACGCCAATCTCCAGCTTTTCTCCAAGCGTCTGGACCATGGAGACGCCCAGCATGTTCTGAGGAGCCTGAATGAGAAATGGAACGCGTGGTCCGGCAATAAGCGTCTCCACTCCATAGAAGAATGTGTAGCGGCGAGTTGCGCTGGCGGCCTCGATCTTTACTCCCTCAGCGGCTAGCTCGGGCAGAAAAATGTTGGTGAACGGAAACGGCACCAGAGCGACCGGCACACGAAAGTCGCCGCCCGTCACCCGCCAACGGTAACCGTACCAGGTCGCCCCGCTGAGATCCAGATAATTGTTGCCGGCTCGGAACTGGCCTTGTCCACCGTACGTCTCGATGCTGCCGCTTAGCAGGCCCAGGTTTGGAAAAAAGCTGCGGAAACTTGCCGCCACTCCGGTGATGTCGGTCAGCGGGCTGGAATCGGTACCGAGATAATAGCCTTGAAATGCAATCTCGCCTTGACCACCGGGCTCGGAGTCAATAGCACTCGCGGACCTTGCGCCTGCTGACAGCATCGCAATCGTCCAGCACCCGAGTGTTAAGGGCTTGAACATGGGGGTTTGGGGAACATGGGTTACCTATTGTTCGGCGCGAACTGTAGCAGTTCCCTCTTCAATGACGTTCGTTCCAAAATCCACCCTTGCCCGCAATATATATGTGCCGGGGGCTAAGTCGGTGGTGAACGGCACGATGTAGCGTTGTTCGCGTTTGGGGAGCGCCGGCAGCGGGGTAAGCGCAACCGACTCCAAGACTTTGCCATCGTTATCCAGCACGGAAAGCTCTCCGATCGGGCGGAAATGCGTCAAGCTGTGATTTTCGACCACCACTTCACCCACCCAGTGCGGCTTGTTCCCCTCGGTGCTGTGAACCAGTTTCAATTCTTTGAATTCGCCTTCAATTCCTGGATTTCCTACCACCACATAGAAAGCCGACACGACTCGCACGGCGGCCTTGATTCCCGTAGCGCCAGCTTCGGCGTCAGTGGGCAGCGTCGTAAATCCAATGGCGCAATGAAATCCGCGCGGGGATTCAACCGCCGCCGGTACGCGCACCGTATATCGGATACTCGTTTGTTTAAGGGGCGTCACTTCCGTTTCCACCGGGTTGACGCTGACCCAATCGCGGCAGGAAAAGCCGGTTTCCGAAGCCAGGCTGGATTCGAATTGCGGCGTCTGATCGTGGTCGATCCAGAAATCCAGCGCTTCGGCTCGCACCCGGACTTTGTCGCCGGAATCGCTGCTCAAGGTCAATACGCCCGACTTTTGCAGGCCCGGCGTCAATTTCATTTCGAGGCGCATCGGGCTGAGCCCCAGCCCGACCTGGGCCGATAGGACTTGCGCAAAGGCCAGGAGTAACCCGGCGCTTAGGGCGCGGTAACCGTGTAGGTGAGTGAGAGTGTACATGATGGAGACTGTTTCGCGATATAACTCCAGCTATCCGCCAGAGTGAAGCTGAGAGTGACCGAATAAGGTGCGTTGGCGCTAGTCGATTCCTTTCCGCTGGCGACTTGTTGCCCGGTGCCCGACAACGTGATCGCTCCGCCGCAAGCCCCGGCACTACCACCAGCGACGCCACCGCACGTTACCGTGACCGCCGACCTTTTAACCGTCGTACAACCCGTGAAAGATGCCGCGGCCGCATGCACTTTCAACGTCCAAGTACTGGCAGCCGATCCACCCGATGTCGACCAACTGACCGTCGCCGAGGAGCTTCCTGAGTCCGGCCCTGCATCAGGGTCCGTGGCCGTGAAACTGATCGTTGCTGGACTGGCCGAGATCGCGCTCAAAGTCGTCGCCATCGGCAAAACCCTGCTTGACGGAACCACGATGCGTGCCTTCTGTTGGGCGAAGAGTATTTGCACAGGTCCGCCGGCCAGGATCAGAACAGACATCAGCTTGGACCGGAGATTCATGTGGCGCTAATGGTGTAGGTAACAGTCGCCGAGTAAGCGCCAGTGTGGTAAACGGGATCGTTGGTCAACGACCAGGCGGTGGAGGCCGCGTTACCCGAGTTGCCTGAACTAGCGGCGGAGCCGAACGTCGCCACGCTGGTGGACGAACTCGTACTGGAAGTGATTGATCCGCTGCAAGCCGTACCGGGAGCAGCCACCGTGCAGGTGTAAGTCAAAGCATCGCCCGCTGTAGGCGGTGTCGTGACCGAAGGACCGTTAGCCGGGCTGAAATCGGACGTGACCTTCAGCGTTATGCTCCCGGTTCCGGTCGATTGCGTGGTCCGAATCTTGTAAGTCAGGTTGGTGGTACCGGTATAGGGATTGAAGATCGTGCCGACAGCGGCCAACGTGGTGGTGGAAGTTGTGACCGACAGCGCGGCTTCGGCGCTGACCGTTACCGAGAGGGTAGTGGTCCCCGTCGCCGCAAACTGGGCATAAGAAGCGGGGGCTGCCAGTAGCGCCGCCGCCAGAGTGAATATATATTGACGTTTCATGGTTTCTCCTAAATAGCGCTGATCGTGAACGTGAGTGTTGCTGAGTAGGTTCCCGTCTTAAACGCGGGATTGTCCGATAGCGTAAACGCGCTTTGTACGGTATTAGGATTAGAGGAACTGCACGATCCGCCGCCTCCCGTACAAACACCGGCGCCCAACGTCACCACATTGGTTTGCGATGCCGTCGAAGCTGTCTGTGTACCTGAACAGGCAGCGCCCAATGTGGGAGCGCTGCACGTAAAGGTAAGCTGCCCGCTGGCAATCGAGGGTCCGCCATCTGGGCTAAAATCTGCCGTCGCCTTTAACGTGAGAGAACCGCTTCCCGTCGTCGCGGTAGTCCGAGCTTTGTAACTAATCGACAAGTTGCCCGAATACCCGACAAAGGTTGTACCGGAGCTTGTAAGTGTCAAACTGGACGGCACGGAGACTTTACCGATTGCGTCGATTGTGGCGGACAGCGTTTGTGTAGTGGTGCCGGTTGCACCTAGGAGAAACGCGGGAGCAAAGACCAGCGCTGCGGCTGCACGCGCTACGCGCGGCAACAGTCCGCACGAATCGATATTGCGTCCTGAAAACATCGCAACCTCCTCGGCATGCGACGAGATCCAGCGTCTTTGCTTTTCCCGTTCCTCTAGTAATCGGCGTTTCATTCGGCTCTCTTTAGTACCTTAGAACCACAACTTCGTATTTCGTAATGTATATCCGGTATCTTGCAAGCGCCGGACCAAACCCGGCGATCCAACAAAATCAATAGATTATGGTTTTATACGTTTTTGAAACGAGACAGAATGTCCCATTCAACAGGGGACGCGGTGACCGGGCTGGTGCGAAAAAGAGGTAATGAAAAAGCTACGAGCGCTCGATAGTTTTCCTTAACCTACATGAACACCTGTAATCCCGCGATTCCTCCAGGTCTACAGAAAGTCCCGCCGTTTCCGCCGGTGGCTGCACGACTGCTCACGGTCCTCTCCAGTCCGGAAGTGGAAGTCGCCGAGGTCGCCGAGCTCATCAAAAGCGACCCTACCTTAAGCGCCCGCATGCTCCGCTGCATCAACTCCGCCGCCTTCGGGCTCGGACGGCAGGTCAGCGATATGCGCCAGGCGGTGGGACTTCTGGGGTTTGAGCGAACCCGCCAAATTACGGCCATGTGCGCCACGGCTACCTTCGCCAGGGGAACTCGCAATAATGCGGAGCTACAGATCTGCTGGCTACATTCGATGGCAACCGCTATTCTGGCGACGGAGATCGCAACATCCTGCAATGCCTTTGAAAAAGTCGCCTTCACCGCCGGCATCCTACATGACATCGGCCGTTTAGGGCTGATCGTCGCCTATCCGAGCCGGTACGCGAATTCCATGCGGGAGGCCATTGGCCGTTGTGTCGATTTTCTGGATTTCGAGCGAGAACAGTTTGGACTGGATCATGCCGAGGCCGGCCGGCTCCTGGCCGAAAGCTGGGAGCTGCCTGACCAGTTTCGCATGGTGGCGGGGCGCCATCATGATCCTTGCGAGGGAACCGAAGTCGACCTCATCAGGATCGTCCATGTCGCCTGCCGTCTAGCCGATTCCTTGGGGTATGGAATGGCCCCGCCGCGAGCCGATAGCAACCTGGCTGCTATTTTAGAATCGTTGCCTGAAACCGCCCGGAAACACCTCAAGCTGACCGAAGAAGAACTCAAGGCGCGGATAGAAGAGCGTATCCACGCGATCATCTAGCGCGGAAATTTCGGCGCAGTGTAGCGGACCCATTTCTTGGACAGAAAAACGGGTTCACTACAGGAAGCTCGAACAGGACTTCGCGCATCTCGGTACTACTTCGAAATTCAGGACAAAACCTGTTTTTCTTGAGTCATTTTGTCGCTGCCAGACTCACCATCAGCCCACATGTGCCTGATGCTGTTCCCCTTGGGCTTTGGACCCCGGCATGCCCAAGTGAAGGAGAGTCACGAAACGTAGTATCGGCTGTCTTTCAGTCCTATGTTGAAAGGTAATGCAGAGTCGATAAGAAAGATGCGGAGACGCTGAACGAAACCGCCAGCGCCTCACCCAGTCAAGATGAATTTATATCACAAGCCCAATCGCAGAAAACGAGCTTCCCGGCGTGGGAACACGATGCTGGAGCTGGCCCTCATCCTGACGCCCATGTTTGCCTTGCTTCTTGCCATCGTTGAGTTGTCTCTACCGATTTTTAAGAAGAGCACGTTCCAGGATGCCGTTCGCGAGGGAGTCCGCTACGGCATTACGTATCAGACCACCTATAACGGAACCGCATACACGTCACAAACCGCTGCCATCCAGGCAGTCGTACAAACCAATGCCATGGGATTCCTGGCCGGCGCCACGGGCTTGAGCAAGATCTATGTGAAGTACTACCTGCCGGTCTCCCCCTTCACGGACGTCACCAATACGTCGACGGCCAACGCGGACGGGAACATCCTGGAGGTCTCGGTGCAAGGCTATTCCAGTCCCTGGATCGCGCCCATCGCCTGGTTTTACGGCTCGACGAATTTTCAGGTCACAGGCAGCCCGCTGACCCTCGCCGCTTCCTCGGCGGACCGTTTAGAGACAATGCCGATCGGATCGACTCGACCCTCGCCTTAAGGAAGAATCCATGCGCCAAATAATCAATCGCAAAAAAAAAGAAAAGGGCCACAGCATCCTCGAGTTTGCGCTGGTTGCTCTCCCGACTGTAACGATGCTGCTGGGCGTAGTAGTGATAGGAATCGATCTGGGACGAAGCGATCAGGTCCAGGAGATCTGCCGCGACGCGGATTCAATGTATGTGCGCGGTATAGATTTCTCGCAAACCGGCAATCAGCAGGAGTTGGTCCGGCTAGGCGCGAACATGAATCTGCAAACCAGCGGTGGGAGCGGTCTGGTGACCTTATCTTTAGTGACCTTCATTCCCGATCCATCCTGCGGGTCACCACCTCCCACGAGCTGCACCGTCGGCAAGAACGTGCTCATGCAGCGGAACATCTTCGGGAACACTTCGCTTCCGGGGACACATTATCCCACGGCCGGAGCTGTCACCTATGATTCTCAAGGAAATGTCGCTAACTACAGCACCGACCCGAATGCCGTGATCAGCAATTTCGTCACCGCCGCTTTTCAGCTCCAACCCAATGAGGTTTCCTACGTCGCCGAGACTTATTTCCAGACTACCGACGTAAGTATGGGCGGTTTCCAAAGCAACCCCGGAATTTACGCGCAATCGTTCTTCTAAGGAAGGTGACTTGTAATGATTATTCATCCAACCAGAAAGCGGGAACGCCAGCGAGGTTTCGTAACGCTCATTTGGACGTGCATGATGCTGTTTGTCATCATCCCGTCGGTGGGCCTAGCGATCGACGCCGGCGTCATGTATTACATAAAAAGCAAGCTGCAAACGGCCGTGGATGGAGCGGCTCTCGGAGCTGCCCGCAGCTTAAACCAGGGAACGAGCATCCCTTTGCAGGAGACTGCTGCGACCGAAACCGCGGTGCGCTATTATCACGCCAACTTTCCGAGTAATTGGATGGGAGTTACACCGGTCAATGATCCAACCGTGACTTGGCCGGCCGCTCCTCCGGCCACCGCGATCATCAATGTGCAAGGGGACATAAACGCCCCCACCTGGTTTATGCGCATCATCGGTGTGAATTCGCTGCACCTGACGGTGATCGGGCAAAGCTCCCGCCGGGACGTCAACCTCATGCTGGTGATCGATCGATCCACTTCTCTGTCCGATACCGGTTCCTGCCCGACTCTGGCCTCCGACGCGCAAGTGTTTGTGCAATCGTTCTCCAACAATCGGGACCGGCTGGCGATGGTAACTTTCGGCACGTATTACAACCTCGATTTTCCGCCAAATTTGAATTTCCAACCGGCTTTGAGCAACAAGTTGGCCAGTCTGCAGTGCAGTGGTTTTACCAATGCTGCGGCCGCGTTTTCGACCGGCTATGCAAGCCTGAAGGGTTTGGCCGACGAGAATTCGCTAAATGTGATCGTACTGTTTACCGACGGAATACCCAACACCATAACCTTGGGACCTGCTTATGGCACGGGCGCGGGCGCGCCAATGCCACTAAAAGGCGGGAGTTCGTGTAAACTCCAGAATGTCTCTCCGGCGGGCTACTCCGGCGTCATAGCCGGAGACTCGGCGTATGGAGTCACCGGCGGAATCTTCCAAGCCACTAACTCAACCTACCCCGCGCCTTCACCTTTTCCGGCCGACATCTCGTTGATCAATTCCAGTCAGAATTATAAGTCAGGCTGCAACTACCCTTCCAACGATGTTGTTTCAGGTACTACGCCGCCTTTTTCTAACGATATCGCTTATCTTCCGGCAACCGATGCTTTCGGTAATGCACTCGCCTCCGACATTTTGGGCGGAGCCGGTTTCCCGGCCGCAACCAACCAGTCTGGCGGGCACATTGTGGCGAACGATCGGCAAACGATCGAGAATGCCGGAATCAATGCTTTGGATAACGCCGCTCAGAACGCCCGGGTGGATGCCGCGGCCAACAGTCTCCCATTCATCGTCTACGTCATCGGGTTGGGAAACGCCCCCGGCGGCGTCAACAATACGTTGCTCGAGAGAATAGCGAACTCCACCAGTTCGGCAACTTATCAGTCAAGCTATACGGCTGGCCTCTACATGTACTCTCCGGATACAGCGCACCTGAGCAGCGCATTCGCGGCCATCGCATCTGACATACTTCGAATTTCCAAATAGCGTCGCAGCCCAGCCATAGGCTGAAGCAGCACTTACGCACGGACTTCGTCCCACAGCAGCCGGATGTCGTGCGCCGGATCGTTCTCCACTCGGGTGTTCAGATCGAAAATCATGGTCGGCCGCTGATCGGCGTTGTAAGCGGGCCAGTGCGGGATCGCTTTATTGTTCGGATTGCCGGTTTTCGCAAATGCCAGCCACACCGAAGACAGCTTCTCGGCCATGATTTTCGTTTCCGGAGTGTTTCCTGCCAGTGGAGGAACCGGGTTATGGAGAGCCAGGCTGACATCCATCCCGTGGATGGCGCCGAACTTCCCGCCATAAGCTGGAGATGGGTAATCCCAGCGATAAAGATAAACCGGCGCACCGCCTTCAGCCGCTTTCCGCTCGGCCATGGTGGTCGCATTGCGGCGTCCACCGCTGTCGGTGGCAATGCGCGCCTTGATCAGGAACGGCCTCACTTGAGGATAAGCCCGGCCGTACGTGGTTAGGATGCGATCGCCTTTGTCGCCGTAGGTCTTTTGCACCCACGCTCGCAGGCCGTCTTCGGTGATATCCCAATCGTTCATTCTGAGCGCCGCATCCTCGAGCGTGGTCGAGACCAGCATGGGAACTTCGGCGGAAACCTCGGGCGCGGCGGGATCGAACGGATCCCGCGGGATTATTTTTCCGTCCACGCTGGGAGCGACCCCGACCGGCGGCGCATGCCGTCCCAACGCCTCTTGTGCTTCCACGATCTTTTCGAATGGAATATTTTGCAGTTCGCTAATCCGGCTCTTGTCGAGACCGAGCTGCGCCAGCAACTGCTCGGCGTTCCTGGTGGCGGCCTCATGGTGTGGCAGCCGCAGCGTCGAGCCGCTCTGAACCGCCGCGCGATGAAACAGGCCCTTGGCCGAAGGCATGCTTAACAGCACGGATGTCTTCGCGCCCCCGCCGGATTGCCCGAAGATGAAGACATTCTCCGGATTGCCGCCGAAGTTCGAGATATTGTCGCGCACCCACTGGAGCGCCGCCACGCAGTCCAGCATGCCGGCCACGCCGGAATACGCGAATTCCGGTCCGGCCAGGTCGCCCAGGTAGGTGTAACCGAGAGCGCCCAGCCGATGATTTACGTTCACGATTACAACATTGCCCCAGCGAGCCATCGCCTCGCCATCGTATCCGGGAAGATTTCCCGAACCGGACGTGAATCCTCCTCCGTGATATTGAACCAGCACCGGCAGCTTGGCGCCATTTTTCAGAGCCGGCGTCCAGATGTTCACATTGAGACAGTCTTCACTGAGCCCGCCCTTTTCCTCGGCCCACTGGATAGCTTTCTCGTAATCGCCGGGATTGGTTACTAAGGTCTGCGGCGAGATGTGGCCGAATTCAAGCGCGTCTCGCACTCCGGCCCACTTGGCTGGTTTGGCAGGCGGCATGAAACGGTTCTTGCCGGCCGTCGATCCGCCAAACGGAATCCCCTTGAAAATTTTGACGCCGCCGGAATCGACGCCACGAACTTTACCATCGGTTGTTTCGGTCACCACCGAACCGCTGCCCGGTTCTTTGGCTGGAGCGGCAAGGCCCGCTCGGGCAGCCACTAACATCGAACTAATTTTCAAGAAATCGCGACGTCCGTTATTCATAGAAGCCTCCCTTGGCATACCGCGAACTGAGCGGTAGGTTAACCGACTGTCCGGTCGATTTTATCGCTAACCGCTATATATGTCAACAGTTTTGAAACTGTTATAATCTTCGAGGCGCTCTGATTCTGCGCGGGTGATTCTTGCCAAAACAAGCCAAAGCTAAGAAAGCAATTCCGATCTGGCGGAAAGAAGATCGCGCCGACCACATTTACCGGGTCGCCGCCGAAGTGATGTGCCGGAAAGGCTACGCAGCAACCTCGATGAACGATATCGCCGACGCGGTGGGTCTCACTAAAGCCGGCATCTATCATTACATCCGCGGCAAAGAGCAGCTTCTGTTCGAGATCATGAACTTCGCCATGGATATGGTGGATGAGGACGTCGTGGCTCCGGCGCGCGAGGTCTCTGACGCCGAGGAGCGGCTGCACACCATCATCGACCGGCATGCCAAGAGGATTCTCGAGGTCGGCGGCGCAGTCACCATTCTTTTGGAGGAGATAGCGGCGCTCACGCCCGCGCATCAACGCACCATCCGGAATCGCAAACGAGCGTATTTCGAATTGGTCCGCCAGACGCTGGAGCAACTAGCGGCGGAAGGCAAACTGCGCGACGTTAATCCAACTGTGGCCACATTCAGCGTATTCGGCATGATCCTGTGGATCTCACGCTGGTATCGCCGGGATGGCGAACTGACGCCTCAAGAGGTTCTGCGCGATTTCCACGAGATGGCGTTAAACGCCGTACTCAGAACGGAACTAGCCAGTGGCGCCGAAAAAGCTGTTGGACCCTTCCTTAGAAAGTAGCCCTTAGAAAGTAAACCGCGCGCCAACCTGCAATGCGCGGGGACCGGCTGAGCCAAAGGTCTGGTTAACGCGTTGGGTCGGCTGACCAAAGGCGTAGGTCTGCGTGGCCGGAGTGGCGCTCTTCGTATCCAGCGTCCAGGCCGCGCTCGGATAGGTGAGATTGGCGATGTTGAAGGCGTTGAACACTTCGCCTAGAATGCTGAATTTGTATTTCTCTTTGAAAGTGAACACCTTGGTCAGCCGGAAGTCCTGCGTAAAGGTCGGATCGCCAAATTGGTAGTCCGGCGGCACCACCAATTGGGACGTAATGGTCTGGCCTTGGGCATTCTTTGTTCCAACGACGTTGGCATTATACGAGGCAACCGCGGCTGCTAGCTGCGCTTTCCCGCATCCCGCCGCAAGGCAACCGTAAGCCAAGCCGGGAAGCGCCTCGGTGGTGCCCGATGGGGCCGTCCCAGGAAGATCCAGACTTGGCACTACAGCAGTTTCCGGAGTCCGGCTGATGATGGAGGAATTGAGCGACAGCGTAAAGCCCCAGGGAAGGTCCACCGTGCCGGAAACTTGCAGGTTGTGGTGTGGCAGATATTGACCGTACCCGGCCATCCAATTCTCGTTATTCCAAACGGTCTCGTCGAGGGCTTTCTGGAACGCGTACGAAGCCAGGAACTGGAAGCGATTCGAGAAGCGCTTGCTGAGTTTCACCAGCAATCCGTCATAGACAGAGCGGCCTTGATCGTTCCAGAAAGTGATGCTGCCGGTTGAACACTCATCGGTGGGATTGAAGTCCGGCCCTCCCCCAGGACAAAGTGGAATTACGGGCACAGGAGTCGACGAGCCCAGGTAGCGCGTAAACAGATTCTGGTCAACCTCACCGAGGCTAACATTCTCGCCCTGCCGGCGAGCCCAGTCGGCGGTGATCACCATGCCGTGCCCGAGGTCGTGCTGGACGCCAATTGAGGTTTGATAGCTGCGGGCCAGCGGAAAATGGGTGGGATAGATCTCCACCCCCTGCTTTGCATAGTTGATATTGGGATAGGGGAAAGCTCCGCTGCGCGGCGGGTTGGGCGGCGCTAGAGTCGCCGCAATGTTGGGCAGTTCCTGATTCACCAGATTGACAAATTGGCCGACCGTCATGTTCGTCAAAGCGCTCAGCGGCAGAGGCGCTCCTATCGGTATGGGAACACCCCCCAGGTTGAAGTTGAGAATGCCGGGGTAGATGTTGGTAAACGCGCTGGCGGCCAGCGTGCTTCGTGCGCTGCCAGGGGGCCCGATCGCGGCAGCCTCGCGGAGCTTGTAATATCCCGGCGTGCTGTCCCAATAAATGCCGGCGCCCCCGCGAACCACCCATTTCTGGTTCTTACCGGGGCTCCACGCGAAACCAAGAGCCGGCTGGAATTCTTCGGTGTTGTTCTGTGTCGGTCCCAGATTATTCGGACCTGTTCCGAGAATAGGCGACAGGTACGCAGGCCGGGGCAGATCGGAGTTATAGAAGCCGGTCTGTGCGTTCCATGCCAAGCCATAATTGAAGGTCAGATTTTCCTTGACCTTCCAGACGTCCTGGAAGTATGCACGCCACTGATTGTAGTTTTCATTCTCATTGTGATCGTATGCGCCGGGCAGAGAAACGTTACCAACTCCAACGCCGCTGAAGATGCTGCTGGTCAGGTTTAAAACGGGCAGATTCAGCACTTGAGCGTCGGAGGTAAGCGTGGTAGGAAGCGTCGGAAACAGAGCGCCGACCACTGCTGGTGGCAATCCCGCCCCCGCCAACGCGGCTCTTACGTAAGTGGGTGAGAATGCGGCCACGCACATCGGCGTGCAAAATCCCCACAGGCCGGCGGATCGGGTTGGATTGAGATCGCCGCCGAACTTGAACCGATGGGCGCCTTTTTGCCAGCTTAGCGTTTCTACTAGCTCAAACCGCCGCGTGTTTCGTCCTTGCGGAGCGTTGAAATTGGGACCGATGGCTTGCTGGTCGGAGCCTTGGAAATAGAAAACGTTTGGCAAGCTTCCCGCCGCGCAGGGCGCCGAGCAATCCGACGCTACCGCCGGGGTATTGTGGTTGTTCCAGTAGTTATATTGGAACCGGAGATCGTTCACGATCGTCGGCGTGAGTGAACTGGTAAGCCCGATGATGCCTTGATCGGCCCAATTGGTATTGTGCGGCCAATTGGATGGGTCCCCAAACTCCAACGATTGACCAAAGCCGTCGTTGCCATCGTGCGAGTAGCGGATAAACATGTTATTTTTCGAGCTGATGTGATAATCGACGCGTCCGCTGATGGTCTTGCTTACATAAGGGCTGCCATAAGTGTTTTGCAGCGGAGCGAACGCAGGATCGGTGGTCTGGATGCTCAAAGCCTGAACCTGGTTCAGAAACTCGTAATTGAAGAAGAAGAAGAGCTTGTCCTTCTTAATAGGGCCGCTGAGCGAAGCGCCCGGATTACGACGGACAAAAAATGGACTTGGAACACCCGGAAGGCGCTCGAGATTCGGGTAGGCCGCCATATTATGGTCGCGGTAGAAGAAGTATGCGCTGCCATGCCAGTCATTGCTGCCCGAGCGCGTAACGACGTTGATGGCGCCGCCGGAAGAGATAGGAGTCGAAATGTCGAAATTGACTTCGGAAAGCTGGAACTCCTGCACGGTCTCTTGCGAGAAGTTCATGGAGGACATGCCGCCGCCGACATCGATGTTGTCCGAGACGTTCCCGCCGTCGATGGTGACCGCCGTGCGGTTTCCCCCTCCCAGCACGCTGACCGTGAATAGAACATTGAACTGCGCGACTGTTCCGGAGGAGACTTGCACGCCAGGCTCGAGGGCTGCCAGTTGCAGGTAGCTGCGGCCGTTGAGAGGCAGGTCCTGAATAGTGCTGCGCGAGATAACACCTTCGATATTGTGCGTTTCGTAGTTGATCTGCGAGGAAGCGGCCTCTACCGTTACCACTTCCTTAGTGGCGCCCAGAGTCATGGGCATATTCACCGTAATGGTGCTGCCGGCTTGCACGTCGGCGTCGCGCTGCACGGTTCGAAACCCGGGAGCTTCCGCGCGCACTTCGTAATCGCCGGCCGGCAGCGCCGGAGCGCTGTAGTAACCCTGAGCGTCCGTCGTGGCCGTTCGGGCAACAACCGCCGTTGCTTTATTGGTGATGGTGATGGTCGCGTTTGGAATTACGGCCCCGGATTCATCCGTAAGAGTTCCCGTAATAATCCCAGTGGGTGCTTGAGCCAGTGCGATCATGCCCATGAGCGCGGCAAGCAACATCAACGCAGAAGTTACTCGTAACATTTCTTAGACACCCTTTCCTTTTGTCCCTGACGAGAGCAATTGGTCAATTCTGTCCCAAGATCTACCCGGTGTCAAGAGGAGTTTCCTACTAGCGGGTTACGATGATGTAGGAAAACTCATGAGAAATGGAGGGTTACGCTCAACCGAACGACCGGTCGATCTACCGGATAGTCGGCAATGTCAAGTTTGCCCGTCAAAACCGGAAGCGCACCGTCAATTGCAGCGTTCTTGGACCACCCGATTGAAAGACCGGCGCCAAGCCACTTCCGGGACTTCCCGCGCCCAGCATCATATTCAGCATGGAACTGGATTGGCCAAACAGCGGGCTGGCCAAAAAGCGGATCGGATCGGCGAAATTAGCGTGATTTAACGCGTTAAATGCCTCAATCCGGAACTGCAGCGATCGTTTCTCTCCCATCGCGAATTCACGGCGGAGCGCCACATCCAACTGTGACATCCCGAATCCCGTGAGTGCATTGCGTCCCAGATCGCCTTGGATGTTGCCGGGCGCCACCTGAAACGCGGCTGGGTTGATGCGGCGGCCTCCGGGTGCGGATTGATCCGTGATCCAGACCGGCTGACCGGGCACGAGGTCTGGCCTGAATACGTTCTCAAAGCTTACGCCCATGAACTGCTCCGCGCTCAGGACATTAATCGGAAAACCGGTCCGGGCGCGAAACATTCCATCCATGGCCCAATCCCGCAGTATGCGGGGGCGCGCCCTGGCGGGGGTCTCATAGCTAAACCCGGCCGTGAAGGAATGCCGGATATCGAAATCGGAGGAGGCGCGATCCTGGGCGAGCTGCAGGCCGGAACCTGCCCAGTAAAGGCCGGCATCGGTGGAACTATTGTCGATGGAATGTGCCCAGGAGTACGAAAGAAGCGCCTGCAGACCCGAAGCCAGCCTGCGCCGGTATTGCGCCTGCAGGCTATTGTAGTCGGAGTCGCCGTGATTGGTGCCTAGCGCCAGTAAGGATGAGCTGGTGCTACCCGGTCCGCCGATCTCGCGCCGGATCAGATCGTTACCGGACGACCCGACATAGCCGAGTGTCACGATATCGTTGCGATTGAAGGCGTGTTCGATCGATGCATTCCATTGTTTTACGAGTGGCAGCCTCAGGCCGGGCGCGAACCCGAAGATCAGTTGAGCAAGAGCGATGCCGTTTCGCGGACTTTGGAAATTGGTAACGTTCAGCGGCCCGTCATTTACCAGATCGGTCGCCAGGCTGAGGCTCGAATCGAAATAATAACCCATCCCGGCCCGCACCACGGTCCGCCCGTTCGCGAAGGGCTGATACGCGATGCCGAAGCGGGGGGCAAAGTTGGCGAACGTGGACGGCCAGATGGGCTGCCGAACAGCCTGCGTCTGGTCTGTCGAAGGATCAAAAGTGGTGGCGCCTCGCAGCACCGGCGCGGGACTGATCTCCCAGCGTAGACCATAAGACAAGGTCAGCCGCGGCGTCACCCGCCAGGTGTCTTGCGCAAAAACGGAAATCTCGCTTACAACCGCTGATATGTATTGTCGCGGCGAGGTCGCGTCCCAAAAATTGCCGCTGTTGGCCAGATCCTGCACCGTGTCCGCGAGAATGCTGAGGCTGCCGGTAGCGTCATTGCGAACCGGAGCCAGGCGGAGGTAGTCGCCGCCGAAGCTGATGGAGTGAGTTCCTTTGTTCCAACTCACCGCTGGAGAGGCCTGATATTGCGATTGACTGCGGCGGCCCTCCGAGCCCGAGACCACTTCTCCAACGCCGGCGATAGAGAGACGCACCAGGTAATTGCACGTATCGGAGGCATTGAAGTACTGGGTGGCCGGTTCAATCGAGCAATCGGGCAAAGTCGCGCCGTTCTGTTGCCATGTGGAGTTCACCATCGCGCTGGAGCTATTGAGATGCAGATCGAACACCAGGTTCGGCTGAGCGCGCAAAGTGAGACCTCCCGTGACGGACCGGGAACGAATGGCCAACGAATTTACCGGATCGCTGCCGTACTCGGTTGACGACGGGGTCTCGTTGTATCTGGCAAAGCCGGTGAGCCGCGAGGTAAAGGCGTGATCCAGGCGTAACGCGCCCGCGTCGAATCGGGCCGGCCGGCTGATTCCTCCCATCCACTCCGCCAGACCCGGTCCCAATGCGGGTCCGTTGGGCGCGGGAAACATACTCAGCAGTGGCTCGGCCCAAGGTAGCGAGTTCTCTCTCGCGGTCAGCGACGGCACCGGCACGTTCCAGACGAAAGGCTGCTCCATCCGCAGGCCCTCGTAGGAGACGAAAAAGAAGGTGCGATTGCGCCAGAGAGGCCCTCCTAGCGCAGCCGAGAAATCCTGGAGGCGAAGCGCCGCGCGACCTTCCCCGTTCTGATTGGCAAACCAGTCGTTGGCGTCGAGAGCGTCGTTTCGAAAGCTATCGGCGAGCGATCCGTGCAGCTCGTTCGATCCCGACCGGCTGGTGAGAGAAACCTGCGCGCCGGGCAATCGGCCAAACTCCGCGCCCGTGGTGGATGTCTGGACGCGCATTTCCTGGAGCGCGCCGGCCGAGACCAGGCTGTCCAGGCTTCCAAATGCGGTCATGCCCGGGAGCGCGCCTCCGGTAGCTTCCGCCGCGGTACCGCCTCCGCTCACCCCAGAATTAGCGCTGATTCCATCGACGGTGAAGTAGTTGGTGTTGGGCCGCTGTCCGTCAACCGTAAACTGGCCCGCCTCGCCGCGAGTGGCCGGCGTCACGATTAAGCCGGGAGTCAATTCGAGCAGGCCCAGCAACGGCCCGCCGTTCAGGGGCAGGCGCTCAATCTGGTCCGTGCCAACCACGGTGCCGACGGCGGCATCCTGGCTGTTCAACAATTGCGGCGATCCTTCCACGGTTACGGTTTCTTGCAGACTTCCGACCACCAGTTTGAAATCCACGCGCGCCGGCTGCGTTTCATTCACCCGGATTCCAAAGCGGATCATGGTCCGGAATCCGATCTTGCGGACCGTGATCTTGTAGACCCCCGGTTGCAGGGAGGAAATCAAGTAACCGCCGTCGGATTTGGATAACGCCGCGTGATGGAAGCCGGTCTCTTCGTTCACGACGCTCACCACGGCGCCGGGTACCGAGGCAGTGGAAGCGTCAACGACGACGCCGGATATGTGAGTGTACTGCTGGGCCCGCAACACCCCGCTGCCGGCCAGACAGAACAATATCGCGGCCAGCCGGCGGGGACAGATCACTTATTGCTCCGCTCGTAAAAATCTAACCTAGCCCGCAACTGTGCCAGGCTGGTCTTTAATTGGGCGGAGATTTGCCCAGCCGGTATTTCACTTGGCGCCGCGCCGAACATCACTCCCAATAGCTTATCCAGACGGCGGGCGGATTGGAAAAGGTCCTCTGGCGCCGCTTGCCAGGGCTCGGAGGGAATGGCGGTGTTAGGCGCCGTGCCGCCGGCATCGCCGTTCACGGTGGCGAGAATAGGCTGCAACTGGCGATCGATCTCGGAGGCTTGTTGCCGGAGCGCCGCCGCATGCTCGGCGCGTAGCCGATTAAGCAATTGCCGGTCGGTGATGTTCAGCTCCTGCTCGGCCGCGACCGGAAATTGCTCCGCCAAACGACGCAGCGCGTAAGCCCGCGCCATGAGCGATTCGCTGGAATCCAGAACCTGCGCGGCCAGTTGCTCCAGATTGGCGCGCCCACCCAGTTGTTCGGCCAGCCGGGTTTGTAGTTGACGGATGTCCCCTCCGGCCGGCGCGGGGTTGGCAACAACGGGTTGGTCTGGTCCCGCAGCCGGCGGCGAGTCGGAAAAACGAACGACCACGTGCGGCTTCGACCCGACGGCATCCTTGATTTCCTGTTGGCGCGATGGCGCGATGCCCACGCCGCTGACCAGGACTTCGCTTCCCGAGCGCGACACCTCAACGGGATCGCCCAGGTCGGCTCCCACGTCGTGCAGCGCGGCTACAACCTGAAGTTCCTCGGCCGGGCTGGCCGGCGGAGCGCTAGCCGATGCGGCACTGGGGGTTCCCGAAACCGGGGGCCTTGCGCTGCTGGAGGCATGCTCGTTTTTCTCGACGGCGGCGCTCGAAGCGAGTGGAGTCGTGTCGTCGGTTATTTCCGTGATCTCGACCCAATCTTGATTCGAAAACTCCAGACGTTCCTCCACCGGCCGAAAATCCGGAGTACGCAGCGTCAAGGTGGCCCGCCTCAATTCCGACGCGTCCGTACTGGTTTCGATTCGATAGGCCTGCTTCTCCTCGTTCACTTGATCGCGCTTGTCGGGAAGCTGATCGCGCCAGGCCTGGAACGACTGAGCGCTCAGAGGATCGGTCCAACTGTAGTTGGCGCGTGCAAACATCGCCTGCAGCGAATTCAATGCGGCAGTGTCGGAAGCCGTGAAACCGGTCTTCTGCCCACCGACGGCCGGACGAGTGAGCCGGCGGTCCCGCGTTCGAATTTGAATGCGCCGGCGCTGGTCGGGATGCGTGTTCGCCGCTACCACCGCTTGACGCAGCAATTCGGAAGCCTGGACCGAAGGAGTCTGGCGGTAGCGATAGAAAAGTCCAAGCAGCACCAGCAGCGCCACGCCGGCGACCGCCCATTTCTTTGCAGCCGTGTCGAACGGCGATTTCAGCAGCCCTAGCATTCGACTAAAGAAGACCGGCTCCATAGATGCATCGATCTCATCGAATTGACGATAAATATCGACCCATGGAGCCGGCGGAGTAGGAAGATGGCGTTGCAATACATTTTTTCTGTAATGCACGCATTGGCTGACGACGTCTTGTAATCCCTCCAATGCCGCGCGGCACTGCCAGCAAGCTTCCAGATGCGACCGGACGTCGCTGGCGGCTTTGGCCGGCAATTCACCGTCGAGAAAACGCAGCAACTGCTCTTCTTCGGGGTGGAGAGTGAGTGAGGACCCCTTCATATTTCATCCTTCTTTAGCCGCGAGATGGCTCGCCGCAAAAATTCACCGACCGCGGAGGCGCTGATCCCCAGCGCCGATCCGATTTCCGGATACCGCAGGCCTTCCAACCGCAGCAGCAAACATCGCCGTTGTTGCTCGGAAAGCCGCTCGACAGCCTGATGGAAGCGCAGCTCTTGTTCCCGCTCGATCAGGCTTTGTTCCGGGTCCATAGCTGGACCGGACAGCCGCGCTTCCAGACCCGCGTCGAAGGGCGATTGAGAACTCTCGCGGGCTCGTATCTTCAACCCCAGATTGTGGGCCACCCGGAAAATCCAGCCTCTCGAATTTTGGATCTCTTCGCCTTTCTTGAGCGCCGTGTACAACCGTAAGAAAACCTCCTGCGCCGCCTCCTGTGCTTGCGGAGGATAGAGCCCCAGGTTCAGCAAATACCGAAATACGTCGTCGCGTGACTCCTCGAACAACTGAGCCACTTGATCCTGCAACGTCATGGCGGCTCGCCGCTTCTGAGCAACACCCGCAAGCTCTTTACCTAGCGGATACGACGACATCACTTCCTATGAGACTATAAGTTCTAACCAAAGACCCCCAGGCCCCGGATTCCAACTACACCCCTGACGAAAAAATTTAACTTCTTGAGAGGACAGGTGTAGTAGAAAAGAGCCGGCGGGGGTCTTTGATATGTCGAACACCCTGCCATCCATGCCAACTTCGGTCTCGGTCACCATCGTCACCTACAACAGCCGGCAATATCTGGAAGCTTGCCTGCAGTCGGTTTTCGAGCAAAATTACCGTCCGCTCGAGATTGTCGTCGTCGACAACGGGTCCATGGATGGCACCCGCGGGTACCTATCGCGCTTCGAAGACCGGGTGCGTGTGGAATACAACGATTGCAACATGGGGTTCGCCGCCGCGCAGAACCAGGCCATTGCCAGGAGCACCGGCGATTGGGTGCTGGTCCTGAATCCGGATGTGGTGCTGATGCCGGGGATAATCGAGCAACTGGTGGAAGCGGGCCGGATCGACGAAAAGGCCGGAACCGTGTGTGGACGTCTGCTGGCCATCGGCCGGGATCTGAATCCGCCCGAGAATCCGCTCATCGATACCGCCGGGATTTACTTCACTGAAGCCATGCGGCATTTCGACCGGGGCTGGCACGAGCCTGACGACGGCCGTTTCCGCAAAATGGAGTACGTGTTTGGAGCCAGCGCCGCGGCCGCGCTCTATCGCCGCGAAATGGTCGCCGACATTTCCGAGTGCGGCAATTTTTTCGATCCCGATTTCTTCGCCTACCGCGAGGACGCCGATGTGGCATGGCGGGCCCAGTTGCTGGGCTGGCGTTGCCTTTATACGCCCGCCGCCGTCGGCCATCACGTGCGCAGCGTTGGTCCTGGCAACAGGCGCGAAGTGCCTCCTGTCATCAACATGCACTCGGTAAAGAATCGATTCTTGATGCGCACCAAGAACATGACCGGCGGCGTATTCCGGCGATTCTGGCGCCAGATGATCGCGCGCGATCTGCTGGTGATAGGCGGTGCTTTGCTGCTGGAACAAAAGTCGCTTCCGGCGTTTTGGCGATTGGCCGCCTGCCTGCCTCGAACTCTGCGCAGCCGGAGGTGGATTATGAGCCGGCGTCGTGCCACCGACGACAGCCTGGCGCAATGGTTTAGTACGCGGCCTTCCACGCAGCCAGTTGCGGATGTGGCCCGGCCCACGAAATCGCTGGATGCCCTTTCGCGGGGCGCAAGCTAGTAGCGTAAGCTTCAGCGTGCCGCGTTCACATTCGTGTGAACGCATTTAAGCGCGCGTGAAGGAACGCGCTACCGTTCGAGCAACCGCAGGATAGTGCGCGCCGGGATGCGGACCCACTCCGGACGATTGCTCAGTTCGCCCCCGGTTTCTTCCAGCGATCGCTCCAGCAGGAACGCGTCGAGCAAGGGACGAAGCTGCGCGTCATCGGATGGAAACAGGTGGCTATCCCGGGCGGTTTCGAAATACCCCTTCAGGAAGATGGCGCTCACCCATTCGGCCCAGTATCCAGCCCAAAATTCGAGCGCCGGCATTGCTTCCGGACGCCTGATGACGCCGGGAACCTGGTCGAACAACACGGAATGAGCCGCGTACTGAAAGGACGTCAGCAAAGTTGCGACGTCGCGCAAAGGGCAACGCTTGATCCGGCGCTCGCTCAGAGGACGATCCATCCGGCCTTCAAAACCCACGAAGACAAAATCCTTGCCGGTATGCAGCACCTGCCGCAACTCCAGGTCATCGTGCAGGCGCGTCCGCATGGCTGGGATCTTCAGCTCGGGAATGAGACGAAAGCGGCGGCGGATCTGATCCTGCTGATCGAGGACCTTTTGAGCTTCGGCCTGGGCTGCCGGCGGCAGTGTAGTCAGGCGCTGACGAACCAGTTGCAAGGTTTGATTGGTCAGTGCCGACATGCTGTGGTAGAAAGCTTGGCGGTAATGGTCCGTGAAGGGCTCGGGTGCGAATTGCGGATCCGCGGTGTTGGAGGCCAGCGCCAGATGCAGCTCCGCGGTCCGGCAACCCAGCAGATTGGCCGAATCGAAATAGGTGCCGATCAATTCGTGAACATGGCCGGGAAAATCGGCATTTCTGAGCTCGTAGGGATGGCGCCCGCCCCCAGGAGCGGCGTGATCAGACTCGCGCCGGGCGAGCGCGGCTTCAAAAAAACGGCTGAGCGAATCGAGAGTGTAGTGCCAGGCATCGCCCTGATTTTCGATGAAAGCATGCAGCACCGCTACGCTGGTGGCAACGCCAATTTGAGGGCGATACTCGATGCTCCCGGTAAGCGGAGCGCTGTGCGTGAATCCCTGTTCGGTAAGGAACGAGTCGATCTCGATCTCGGGGTGAATGCCCGGTTCCACGCGCCGGTAGATCTTCAGGATGAAGCGGTTTCCAAACACGACCGAACTATTGCTCTGCTCGGCCTTTAATATGGCGGCTCCGAGATCGGGATGGCTTTCGCCCCAAGCCTTGCGAAAAGCGCGGTTGTGTGAGCCCACCAGTTCGCCGGCTCGCCCTCGAAAACGGCGTCGTCTGGCTATGGCGCCGAGAAGCGCCTCGCAGAAAGCGGTGTCGTACATGGAGCTGTATAGAATTCCCCGGCTGCCGTCTTGGGCTTGCAACTGCGCCACCGTCACATCCGATAGTTTCTCCTTAACCTTCTCCGCATCATCGCCGACGGCCACGGATCCTGGCATGATGTAGATCTCCGGATCGCTTTCGACATAGTGGATCTGCGACAGCAGGATTTCCGCCCGGGTGTCAGGCACCGGGATGGTATCCAGAACATCAATCGACCGGATCGTCCTATCCTTGCCCTGAAACCAGCGGCGCGTCTTAAGGAACGCGGGCAGGCGGCGCAGAAGCACGGTGAGGCTGCGGCCCTGAAAAACTTCCTCCCACGACTCGACCACGATCAAGGGCAGGCCGGACGGTGTTAAGGCAGCTTGAATGGATTCCTGATGCGCCAGCTTGGATTCGAGCGAGAGCCATAAGAATCCGAGCGAGCCCAGCGTGAGCAGATAGGGCTGATCGCCCACCGGCGGGAATTCGGCCCGCCCAAACATCTCAACCGGCGTCTGACCCTTGGCTGCCGACAGATCCAGCTCGACGTGCTGCGGGAAACGCGACAGGTTCGCGACCACCAGAATGGTTTCTTCCTGAAAACGGCGGTAGAAGGCCAGCACCTTGCGATTGGAAGGGCGCAGGAACTCGAGCGTCCCCCGGCCGAAAGCCTTAAACTGCTTGCGTTGCTCGATCAGGCGCTTCATCCACCACAGCAGCGAATGCGGGTTATTTTGCTGGGTCTCGACGTTCACCGCTTCAAAGTGATATTCGGGATCGATGATCACCGGCAGGTAGAGCTTCTGGGGATTAGTCCGTGAGAAGCCGGCATTGCGATCCGGGCTCCATTGCATCGGTGTTCGGACGCCGTTCCGGTCGCCCAGATAGATGTTGTCGCCCATGCCGATCTCATCGCCGTAATAGATGACCGGCGTGCCGGGTAAAGAGAAGAGCAGCGCATTCATTAGCTCGATCTTGCGGCGGTCGTTTTCAAGCAGCGGGGCCAGGCGCCTGCGAATTCCGAGGTTGATCTGCATGCGCCGGTCGTGCGCATAGACCCGATACATGTAGTCGCGCTCTTCGTCGGTGACCATTTCCAAGGTCAGCTCGTCGTGATTTCTGAGAAACAGCGCCCACTGGCAGTTGGGCGGAATGGCGGGCGTCTCCTGGAGGATCTCCATGACCGGGAAGCGATCCTCCATATGGATGGCCATGAACATGCGCGGCATCAAGGGAAAGTGGAAAGCCACCTGGCATTCGTCGCCATCGGCGAAATAGGCGACCGCGTCTTCAGGCCACTGATTGGCCTCGGCGAGCAACATTCGATCTTTATATTTCGCGTCGACATGGCTGCGGAGGTGTTTGATGAATTCGTGAGTTTCCGGAAGATTTTCGCAGTTGGTTCCTTCGCGCTCGTACAGGTACGGAACAGCGTCCAGTCGGAATCCGTCCACGCCCAGATCGAACCAGAAATCGATTACCTCCAGCATCGCTTCCTGAACTGAAGGATTGTCGTAATTCAGATCCGGCTGATGCGAATAGAACCGGTGCCAGTAGTAGGCCTTCGCCACCGGGTCCCAGGTCCAGTTCGAGGTCTCGAAATCTTTAAAGATGATACGCGCCTCTTTATAGCGCTCGGCGGTGTCGCTCCAGACGTAGAAATCCCGCCAGCGGCTTCCGGGCGGAGCGTTGCGCGATCGCTGGAACCAGGGATGCTGATCGGAGGTGTGATTGAGAACCACTTCGGTGATGACGCGGATGCCGCGGCGATGGGCCTGCTTCAGAAAAGTCTGGAAGTCGCGCAGAGTCCCGTAGGCCGGATGGACGTCGGTATAATTCGAAATATCGTAGCCATCGTCCCGCCAGGGCGAAGGGAAAAAGGGAAGCAGCCAGATGGCGGTGACGCCCAAGTCCTGCAGGTAATCGAGATTTTTCGTGAGACCGCGGAAATCGCCCATGCCGTCGCCGTCGCTGTCCGCGAGCGCGCGGACGTGGAGTTCATAGATGACCGCGTCCTTGTACCAGAGCGGATCAGCTTCTAGATTGGACGTGAGATCGTTGGTCGCCACTTCTAGTGTGAGGCATGAGGAGGGGAAGAGGTTTCGTGGGCCGCCGCGAGAACTAGCGGCCCGTCAATCTCGGAGGGACTGTTACTGGCTCTTATGCGCCAAACGGCTGCAGGCTGCGTCCGCTCCGGCGGTATCGATCGCCCCGCTGCCTTCCTCGATGTTGGCGATCTTGCCGTCCTTGTCGATCACGAAGGTGGCGCGATTGGCAACGCCCATCTGAGTAATCAGGATTCCATACTGCTCGGAGACCTTGCGCATGTGGTCGCTGAGGATAGGGTAGCTGGCGTTCAGTTCCTGTTTCCAATGCTTCAGGGTCGGCGTGAAATCGGTGCTGATTGCTATGACCTGGGCATCATTCTTATCGAAATTAGCTATACCAGACTGGTATGCGGTAAGCTCCTTCGTTCAACCACCGGTAAAGGCGGCCACAAAGAAGGCCAGTACGACAACTTTTTTCCCGCGGAAATCAGAGAGCTTGACGGGCTTGTTATCGGTGTCGGGCAGAGTGAAGTCGGGGGCTTCGTCACCGACTTTAAGATTGGTCTTCGGCGGGGTGATCTGCTGGGCCGAAAGCGCGGTCGCGAGTACCGTGCATGCCAGGAGCGTACTGATGGCTCTCATGTTTCCTCCCAAAGGATCTAACTTCTGTCGACAGCATAACATAAGGGAACACTAGAGCATTGCGGCCGCCAAGCCAGCGAATTGACGCGCGGCCTCGCTCGATAGATCAGTGACTACCACTGCCGCCAGCGAATCAGTCTTGACGGACGCCAGATGTTCTTCGCCGCGGTCGGCGCTTCTAACCGGTTTGGGAACCGGCTCGCCGGCCGGCTGCCGGAGAAATACGGAAACCTCGCCGCTACCATTTGAGTAGACCAGATGCAGGTAAACCAAGCCAGCGAGCCGGCAAAGCTTCGCTCGCTCGAGACGGTATCCAGCCATGGCGATATGCGCCGGCGTCGACGCCGGAAGACCTTGACGCTGGGCTAGACCCGCGATTGCCGCGGGCTCGGTGAGCCACGTCCTCGGCTGACGATCGATCACCTCCCGGCGATGGTCGACCGCCGCATCGGCGTACAACCGTGAAACTCGCGCGTTCGACCAAGCTGCGTAGCCTAGCAATGCAATCAACACGGCCGCCGCTATACCGGCCCCGGCCAGTATCCGGCGCGGGCCTGCAATCTTCTGCCGTATCCGGCGATTAACGGAGTCAGTGTCGACATCTTCGGCCAGTACTGCCTGGCGCAAACGGGCATCGAACCCGGCCTGATCAGGATCATCGCAATTCATCAGGCCTCCTTGGCCGCGCATTTTGTTCTCGCAGACTCAGGCTCCAGCAGACCGCGCAACCTTTCACGGGCGCGGTTGAGCCGCGACATGACCGTGCCGATCGGGACCTCCAGCATTTCCGCCATCTCCTGGCAGGTGAATCCTTCGACGATTCCAAGCATCATCACCAAGCGATGCTCGACCGACAACATCCCCAGGGCTCGTCCTAGATCCACTGCCAGGGGAATGTTCGGCTCGTTCGCAACCTCGCCGCCGTTCAGAGCGACGTCGGGCAGCCGGCCGTTACGGCGTTGCGCGTAAAACGAGTTGATCAGGATGCGGAACAGCCAAGCCCGCGCGTTGGTGCCAGCTTGAAATTGACGGAAGCTGCGCCAGGCCAGGAGCATCGTCTCCTGCACCAGGTCTTCGGCAGCATCCGGTTCAGAAGTCAGCCGGCGGGCGACACGCAGCAGACTGCCGGTGTGTGGCATCGCGATTTGTTCGAACTCGGTTTGCCGTGTCGCCACACTTCGATGTTACTCCTTAGTTCGTTCCGGCTCCGGACTTCTGGAGATCGCTCAGCGCGGCCAGCACTTCGGCGCTATGAGGAGTCGGATTGACCTTAAGGTACACTTTGCGAATTACGCCCTTGGGATCGATGAGGAAAGTATTGCGGGCAGCCAGCGTCATGCCCCGCATCTCCTGGATCGATCCGTACTTGGCGGTAACTTCCTTAGCGTCGTCGGCCAGCAGCTTAAAGGTGAGGCTGTCTTTGGCGCAGAACTGCTGGTGCGATTCGACCGTATCGACGCTGACGCCGAGAATGACGGCATTCTTCTGGTCGTACTGCGGCAGATCGCGCTGGAATCCGTGAGCTTCAATGGTACATCCTTGGGTCATGTCTTTGGGATAGAAATACAGGACAACCCATTTTCCTTTGTAGTCGCTCAGGCTGACGGGCGTGCCTTCCTGTGACTTCAGGGTGAAGCCAGGGGCCTTGGTTCCTTCGGTGGGGGGATCTCCAGCCATCAGGATAGTCGCGGCGGTGAACAACAGGGCAAGTGTGAGTTTCATGCTTACTAGAATGCAAGCTGTGGCCGGATTCATCCCTCGGATTTTGGAATTTTTTAACCGTTTTGGAGCACACAGCCGATGGTCCTGTAGGATTGAAGATTGATTCCATGAGGCTACTGTGGGTCTATAGCGACTTCCTGCATCCCACCAATCGCGGCGGCCAGATCCGGACGCTGGAAACTTTGAAATGCCTTCACCGCAGGCATGAGGTGCATTACGCGGGCTTATGGAATCCCAAGTTTCCCGAAGGTCCCGCGCGGGCCAAGGAATACGCGTCCTTTGTTTATCCGGTGCGGCGTACCGTGACGGACAAGACCTCGCCGGCCTTTCTGTTTCAGCTGGCCAAGGGACTGGTAACCGATATGCCGATGGGAAGCTCCCCGGTTGCTCGCTGGCTGTAGTGGGCCGGACGCCCGGGGCGCGAGGTGACAGAGCTGGCGGAACGGGAATCGGGAATCCGGATCACCGGAACAGTCGAGGATGTTCGACCGTGGCTCTGGGAATTGAAAGTGTCAATCGTGCCGCTGCGGATCGGCTCGCGCCGGTTGGCCGATGCGGGCTGGCAGCCTGTGAAAACGAAGTATTCCTGGGAAGCGGCGTCGGGCGCAGGCGATAGGTGGTCACGTTGCTGCAGAACATCCTTTCGCGTAGCCTGAAAGCGATGGAAGTCCATTTCACACCAGAGCAGGAAGCGCGGCTACAGCAGATTGCGAGTAAGGAAGGCACTGACCCGGAGCGCCTGGTTAAGGAGGCCGCATTGCGCGTGCTGGAAGAAGACGCTCGCTTCCGGGCTGCGGTGCGAGAGGGCATCGAACAGGCCGACCGGGCCGAGTATATCGAGGAAGCGGAAATGGACGCGCGTCTAGAGCAAATGTTGCGCTCATAAATGCGCATCCGCTGGACCCCGGCCGCTGCAGCGGACTTAGAGCACATCGGCAATTACCTCAAAGAGAGACATCCCCAGTACCGGCAGACAACCGTGCGCAAGTTGTACGAGTCGATCTGCTCTCTGAGATCCTCGCCGCACCGAGGCGATGCTCCTGTAGCATGAGGGTTGTTCATGAAGATACTGTGGGTCTATAGCGACTTCCTGCATCCCACCAATCGCGG